>FRDC01000520.1_pt1 | contig 71873 bp, 69 predicted proteins | sample 1106171 | NCBI WGS metagenome assembly FRDC01 (sample SAMEA3930566, study PRJEB13176) | freshwater metagenome | biome: Drinking water system; feature: drinking water; material: water | place: Singapore | collected 2014-12-20 | reverse complement strand
CCCTGGGCAACGGCGAGACCGGCGCCCAGGCGGCTTTGCCGATCTGGATGTCCTACATGGGAATAGCGCTGAAGGACGCCCCGGACGAGCCGCCCTCGGCGCCGGAGGGCGTGGTTGCCGCCGCCATCAATCCGGACACCGGTCTGCGCGACAATCAGGCACCGAACCGGATGGTCGAGTACTTCTATCATGAGAACATGCCGCCCGAAGACGATGACGGTGCGGTGAATCCGACCGGACGCAAGGACGACGTAGACGACCAGATCTACTAGGGCGAAGAATGAAACGTCCCCCAAGCTCCCGATGGTCGCTGCCCACCGACGGGGTCCGTCAGTCCCTTGGCGCGGCCCGGCGGCACACACCTCACTGTTTATTGCGAGAAGGCCCGTGCGACCCGGCTACGCCGGCCGCTGGCCCATCGCGGCAGCGAACATCGCACTGACATGCCACGAGATCAAGCCGCCGGTCGCCAGATGCGCACGCGCATCGCCCACCTCGCCGCCCGCCTCATGGCCCAGGACGGCATCGACGATTTCGCCCTGGCCAAACGCAAGGCCGCCCGCCAGGTCGGCGCACCCGACACCCGCAACCTTCCCGACAACGAAGAGGTCGAGGAGGCGCTGCGGACCTATCAGCAGATCTACCAGGCGGAGGAACAGGCCGAGCGCATGGTCGAGCTGCGTCGCGCGGCGCTCGACATGATGGACGCGCTATCGGCGTTCGATCCGCACCTGGTCGGCCCGGTGCTGTCGGGCAGTGCCGGGCGCTATGCGGAGATCGACCTGCACCTCTTCACCGACAGTGCGAAAGATGTCGAGCTGTTCCTCATCAATCGTGGCATACCGTTCCGGACCCGCGAAACGCGCTACTGGTCGGGGGATGAGCCGCGCCAGGCGCCGAGCTACGAGTTCGAGTCCGATACGGCGCGCTTCAACGTCTCGGTGTTCGAAGTACGCGACCTGCGTCAGCCGCTGCGAGCGACCCAGGAAGGCCGCCCGATCGAGCGGGCGCGCCGCGGGTGGCTCGCAAACCAGCTGGGCTCGGCGGAAGCCGCCCGTACCCGCTAAAGTTTCTCCCTCACCCGCCGCAACTTCATCCCGGGGCTGGCACACCGCCCGCTTTATTCGGCTTCCATGGAATCCCCTGGCACCTCCAACCGCGGCGTCGCAAGCGACGAAGACGATGACCGCTTCCTCATCCGTTCGCGCGTCGAGGTAGCGTTCATCCTGAAGGCGGTGATGCAGGCCGGGGAGATCGTCACCGCCTACTTCCACGACGGCAAGGATTTCGCGATCACGGCACTGCTTGCCGTCGACGGCAATGCCGGCTTCGTCATCCTGGATGCCAGCAAGGAACTTGCGGCCAACCGGCGCCTGCTCGGCAGCGACCGCATCTCGTTCGTCACCAGTCAGGATCGGGTCAAGATCCAGTTCGAGGTGGGCAGCGTCACGGCGATCGAGTTCGAGAACCGGCCGGCGTTGCGCATTGCACTGCCGCAGTCGCTGCTCAAGTTCCAGCGGCGCGAGTACTACCGCGTCGAAACGCCCGTGGCGAAGCCGTTGAAGTGCGTGGTGGCTCAGCCCGATGCGCCGTCGCTCACGTTGACGGTGGTCGACATCAGCCTGGGCGGCGTGTGCGTGACCGGCTATCCGGAGGCGGTGAAGCTCGAGCCCGGCACGACCTTCGAGCAATGCCGGATCGACCTCCCGGAAGTGGGCATGCTCACCACCACGCTGCAGGTACGCAACACCTTCGAGGTGCCGTTGCGCAACGGCACGGTCAATCGGCGCGCGGGCTGCATGTTCTTCAAGCTGCCGCCCGCCTCCGAGGCGATGGTCCAGCGCTACATCATCCGCCTAGAGCGGGACCGCCGGGCCAAGCTCACCGACCGTTGACTCGCGCCAGCCCGCCAGCGGGCTGGCCCCGTCGGGGGGACGTCACCTCAGCCCGCGCCGGGCCGTCCCAAGCGGGCTGGCCCCCTCGGGGGGAGGGGCCCGCAGGCCCGTCGGGGGGGACGTCACTCTTCGCGCAGCCAGCGCGCTGCATCGAGAGCAAAGTAGGTGAGGATGGCGTCGGCGCCGGCACGCTTGAAGGAAAGCAGCGCTTCCATGGCGCACTTGCGCTCGTCGATCCAACCCTGCAGGCCGGCCGCCTTCAGCATCGCGTACTCGCCGCTCACCTGATACACCATGGTGGGCACCTGAAACGTGTCCTTCACGCGTCGCACGATGTCGAGATAGGGCAGGCCGGGTTTCACCATGACCATGTCGGCACCTTCCTCGAGGTCGAGGCCCACTTCCCACAGCGCTTCGTTGCTGTTCGCCGGGTCGACCTGGTAGGTGTGCTTGTTACCCTTGCCGAGGTTCCCGGCGGAACCGACAGCATCGCGGAACGGGCCGTAGAAGCTGGATGCGTACTTGGCCGAATAGGCCATGATCCGAACGCGCTGGTGGCCCTTGGCATCGAGGTGCTGGCGCAGCGCACCGACACGACCATCCATCATGTCCGAGGGAGCAACGATGTCCACGCCGGCATCGGCATGGCATTCCGCCTGGCGCACCAGCACGGCGATGGTTTCGTCGTTCAGCACGTAGCCCGATTCGTCGATCAGCCCGTCCTGGCCGTGGCTCGTGTAGGGGTCGAGCGCAATGTCGGTGATCACACCCAGGTCCGGATACTCCGCCTTGAGCGCTGCCACCACGCGCGGGGCCAGGCCCTTCGGGTTGTACGCCTCGGCGGCATCGAGCGACTTGCGCTCGTCACCGACCACGGGAAACAGGGCGATGGCCGGAACCCCCAGCCGCATGCATTCCCCCGCCACCTTCAGCAGACGATCCTGCGTCAACCGTTCGACGCCGGGCATGGACGGGACAGGCTCGCTTCGATCCTTCCCTTCGATCACGAACACCGGATAAATCAGGTCATTGGTCGTGAGCGTGTGTTCACATACCAAACGTCGCGAAAATGCGTCGCGCCGATTCCGGCGCATGCGGCGTTGGGGAAATCGGCCGAGTGTCTGCATGGGTCTGAATGGACAGGGTGTGGTTTGTCGAAGGGGTAATGCTGCAAAGCGGAACTAACCGGTCGATAGGGAACTCTTAGATGCGGACGTTCTCGTCTCCCGCTTCTCCTCCCTGAGCGGGCGCCTTTTCGAGTAAAAGGCTTGCCCCCGGTTCAATTCCCCTTCAACCGGGGGCTTTTTCTGTTCTTTCCGGCAGGTCGAGCCATTGCGCCAGAACCACCTCGGCCTCCCTGATGCCGGTGCGTTTGAGGCTGGAAAACAGCTGCGCGGTGCAAGACGGGCCTGCGGGGCGCACTGCCGTGCGGACCTTGGTCAGAGTCTCCGCGGCCTCCCGCCGCGACAGCTTGTCGGCCTTGGTGAGGAGGATATGCACGGGCTTGCCCGTGGGCAAGAACCAGTCGAGCAACTGCTGATCGAGCGGTGTCAGCGGATGGCGCGCGTCCATGATCACGATCAGGCCGCGCAGTGCCCGGCGCTCCATGAGATAGGCAGCCACGAATTCGCCCCAGCGGCGCCGCTCCTTTTCGGGCACTTCGGCATAGCCGTAGCCCGGCAGATCGACGAGGTAGCGCTCCTCGCCCAACCCGAAGAAGTTGATGAGCTGGGTGCGACCCGGCGTCTTGCTCGCGAATGCGAGGCGCGTATGCCCCGTGATCGTGTTGATCGCGCTCGACTTGCCAGCGTTCGAACGCCCGGCGAATGCGACCTCCCAGCCGCCGTCAGGGATCAGTTCCTTGCGGTCGTGCGCGCTAGCGACATAGACCGCGCGATTGAAGGCGCTCACGAAGCTGTCCCCAAGGTGCGGCTGGCCGAGCTGCATGCAAATCGGCTAAACTGCGCTTTGTTTCTGATTATCTGCGCATTTATGCACTGCACCGAAGATCGCCGACGGTGCCGTCGCGCACAGGCCGCGCGCTGTTCGCGCAACCAGTCGAGGAGTCGTACATGTTCAGTTTCAAGTCGGCCGCGATCATCGTCGGCCTGATGACCGCCGCGTCCGCCCATGCCGAGTCGACGCAGCACGGTGACCCCGCCAAGGGCCAGGCGCTCGCTGCAGTCTGCGGCGCCTGCCACGGAACGGACGGGAACAGCGCGATCGGCATGAATCCCAGCCTGGCCCAGCAGCACCCGGCATACATCGCGAAGCAGCTCGCGAACTTCAAGAGCGGCGCCCGGACCAACGCCATCATGGCTCCCATGGCGGCCAACCTGTCGCCGGAGGACATGAAGAACCTCGGTGCCTATTTCGGTGCGCAGAAATTGCGACCGGCCGCCGCGAAGGATCGCGATCTGGTCACGCTGGGGCAGAAGCTGTATCGCGCGGGCGATGCGGAGCGCGGCTTGCCCGCCTGTGCCGCCTGTCATTCGCCCACGGGTGCTGGCATCCCCTCGCAGTATCCGCGCCTCGGTGGTCAGCATCCGGAGTACACCGTCGCGCAGCTCAAGGCATTCCGCGCCGGCGAACGGGCCAACGACCCGAACAGCATGATGCGCAGCATCGCCGCCAAGATGACCGACCGCGAGATCGCTGCGCTCGCCGAGTACTCCGCCGGCCTGCGTTGACCGGCGGCTCACGCCGCCAACTGCCTGAACGCATCGTTGGCCGCAGCGATCGTCGCGGCAATTTCCTCGGCGCCGTGCGCCGAGGAAACGAAGCCAGCTTCGAACGCCGACGGCGCGAGGTATACGCCGCGTTCGAGCATCAGGTGGAAGAAGCGGTTGAACTGTTCCTTGCTGCTCGACATCACTTCCGCGTAGCTCGTCGGCGCGGCTGCGCGGAAAAACAGGCCGAACATGCCGCCCACGCACGCGCCCGAAAACGCAACCCCGTTTGACCTGGCCGCGCTCACGAGTCCGTCGACCAGCTGGCTGGTCGAGGCACTCAAGCGGTCGAAGAAGCCCGGCGCCTGCACCAGCTTGAGCGTGGCAAGGCCCGCGGCCACGGCCACCGGATTGCCCGACAGCGTCCCGGCCTGATACACCGGCCCGAGCGGCGCCAGCTTCTCCATGATTTCGCGCCGGCCGCCGAATGCGCCGAGCGGCATGCCGCCGCCCACCACCTTGCCGAGCGTGGTGAGATCGGGCTCGATGCCGAACAGCCCTTGCGCGCCCTTCGGGCCGACGCGAAACCCCGTCATGACCTCGTCAAAGATCAGCACCGCACCGTGCTTGCGCGTGAGCGAGCGCAGCGCGTCGAGAAACGCACGGCTCGGCATCACGAAGTTCATGTTGCCCACCACCGGCTCGATGATGACCGCGGCAATCTCGCTGCCGAGTTCGGCGAAGGTGCGCTCCAGCCCGGCCACGTCGTTGTAGTCCAGCACCGTGGTGTGCTGGGTCGTCTCCGCCGGCACGCCCGCGGAGCTCGGTTGCCCGAAGGTGAGCAGACCCGAGCCGGCCTTCACCAGCAAGGCATCGGCATGGCCGTGATAGCAGCCTTCGAACTTCACGATGCGGCTGCGACCGGTGAACCCGCGTGCGACACGGATTGCGGTCATGGTCGCCTCGGTGCCCGAACTCACGAGGCGCACCATCTCGATCGACGGCAGCAGCTCGGTGATGAGTTCGGCCATCTCCAGTTCGCGTTCGGTCGGCGCACCGAAGGACAGTCCGTCCGCCGCGGCGTCCTGCACGGCACGCACCACCTGCGGGTGCGCGTGACCGACGATCATCGGCCCCCACGACCCGACGTAGTCGATGTACTCCTTCCCGTCCGCGTCCCACACCCGGGCGCCTTTACCGCGCACGAAGAAGCGTGGCGTGCCGCCGACGGAACGAAAGGCGCGCACGGGCGAGTTCACGCCGCCGGGAATGACGCGTTGGGATTTTTCGAACAGGGTCTCGTTACGGGAAGTCATGGGTCATTCCACAGTGGCGGCACGCTCGAACAGGCGGCCATAGGCTCGAACCCGCGCGCCGATGTCGGCCGCGGAAAAGACATCGGTGATGACGGCGAGCGCGTCCGCGCCTGCATCGCGCAACAGCGGCGCGGTAGCGAGCGTGATGCCGCCGATCGCGACGATCGGACAATCGAGAACGGCGCGCCCGCGCGTCAGCAGATCGAGCGGCGGACGCACCGCAGCCGGTTTCACCGACGAAGCGAAGAAACTGCCGAAGGCCACGTAGTCCGCCCCTTCGGCGCGCAGGCGTTGTGCGCGCGCGAGGTCGTCGTAGCAGGAGACACCGATGATCGCGCCAGCGCCGAGCACTGCGCGCGCGGCGGCCACGGACCCGTCGTCGCGGCCCAGGTGCACGCCATCCGCCCCGCACTCTGCCGCCAGCATCGCATCGTCGTTGACGATGCACGTGGCACCGTAATGCCGGCACAGCGCCACCACCCGCGCCGTCGTGGGCGCCCGCTCCGTCGGGCCGCTCTTGCTGCGCACCTGCAGCAGGCGCAATCCGGCACCCAGCGCAGCCTCCACCTGCGCCAGCAGCGTGTCCTCCGGTCCTTCCGGGGTCAGCGCGTACAGACCTTCAACCCGCATCGTCGTCGCGCTCCTCGTCACGCGCCCAGAACAGGCGATCGGGCAGCTGATGCCCCATTCCCGGTCGGTAGGCGAACTTGAGCGCCTGCCACGTGTACTCCTGCGCGTCGCGCACCGCTTCGGGCATCGGCAAGCCGTTGGCGATGGTAGCCGCGAGCGCCGCCGCGAGCGTGCTGCCGGCGCCGTGGAACTTTCCCGGCAGCCGTTGCCAATCGTCCGAGCGCACCACGCCGTCGGCCGAGTGCAGGACGTTCACCACTTGCGGCGTATTGTCGTGCGTACCGCTCAGCAGCACGTACTGGCAGCCGAAATCGAGAATGCGGCGCGCACATTCGGCCGGCGTCGGATCGTCCGAGTCGTCGTCCGGGTCCTGCGCCAGCCGTCGCGCCTCGAGACCGTTCGGCGTGATGACGGTGGTCTGCGGTATCAGGAGTTCGCGCATGGCAGCCACCATGTCGTCGGTCGCGAGCTCGTCGCCACGGCCTGAAATCATCACCGGATCGAGCACCAGCGGGATGTCGGGGTAGTCCGAGACCACCTCGGCGATGGCCGTGATGGCCTCGACGCTGCCCAGGAGGCCGATCTTGAACGCCGTGACGGGCATGTCCTCGAGGAGGCAGCGCGCCTGGCCGGCGACCCAGTCGGCGTCGAGCGCCATGACGTCTTCCACGCCGGAGGTGTCCTGGATGGTGACGGCGGTGATGACCGACAGTGCATGGCAGCCCATGGAACTCAGCGTGAGCATGTCTGCCTGGACGCCCGAGCCTCCGCTCGGATCCGTTGCCGCGAATGTCAGGACGATCGGTGGTGCGGAGATCATGTGGCGGCGCGGCGGTTTGCCTATAAAATGAAATTTTAGCCGAAACCCCCTTGCCCATTCTTCATATGTCCGACGACGCAGCGCCTTATCGAACCTTCATGTGTCTCATCTGCGGCTTCATCTACGACGAAGCCGCGGGCCTTCCCGAAGAGGGCATCCCTGCGGGCACCCGCTGGGAAGACGTTCCGATGAACTGGGTCTGTCCCGAATGCGGTGCGCGCAAGGACGACTTCGAATTGGTGGAGATTTGAGAGGGCAGCAACCGTGGGGAGTCAGCGGCCGGCGCAGCCGGGGCGCACAGACTCTCGAACCTCAAGTGAACCAGTGAGTTGACCATGCGAATCCTTCACACCATGCTCCGGGTGGGCGATCTCGATCGCTCCATCGATTTCTACACCAACGTGCTGGGCATGAAAGTCCTGCGCCGCAAGGACTATCCCGACGGCCGCTTCACGCTCGCCTTCGTGGGCTATGGCGACGAGAGCGAGGAGGCCGTGCTGGAGCTCACCCACAACTGGGATACCAAGAGCTACGAGATCGGCACCGGCTACGGCCATGTGGCGCTTGAAGTGGACGACGCCTACAAGGCCTGTGCGGACACGAAGCAGCGCGGCGGCCGCGTCACCCGCGAGGCCGGACCGATGAAGCACGGGACCACGGTCATCGCCTTCGTCGAAGACCCGGACGGCTACAAGATCGAGTTCATCCAGAAGAAGGCTGCGTAGCGGAGCGCACCGCCACGCGGTCCGCGGCACGCACCCAGGCCGCCACGCCCAGGGTCTCGGGGCGCGCACCAGGGTCGATGTTCAAGCCTTCCAGTTCGGCTGCCGTCAGGTAAGTCGAGAGCGCGTTGCGCAGCGTCTTGCGGCGCTGCGTGAAGGCGCGCGTGACCAGTTCGCCGAGCAGGCGCTCGTCCAGGGCAGGATGGGGCAGCGGTCCGTGCGGGATCATCCTCACGACGGACGAATCCACCTTGGGCGGCGGCCGGAAAGCGCCCGGTGGCACATCGAACAGCTTTTCCATCGCGAACCGGTACTGGAGCATCACGGACAGCCGGCCGTAGTCGCTCCCGCCCGGGGCGGCCACCATGCGGTCCACGACTTCCTTTTGCAGCATGAAGTAGGCATCGCGCACGTGCGCCGCCTGGGCCGCCACGTGAAACAGCAGCGGCGTGGAGATGTTGTAGGGCAGGTTGCCCACCAGCCGCAGGTCGGTGCCGATGCCGCGGAAGTCGAAGTCGAGTGCATCGCCAGCATGGACGACCAGGCGTTCACGCGGAAAGGTGCTCTCGAGGTGCGCCACGATGTCGCGATCGATCTCGACCACATGGAGCTGCTCCACGGCCTGGAGCAGCGGTTCCGTGAGGGCGCCGAGGCCTGGCCCGATTTCAACCAGCCGCTCGCCGGATCGCGGAGCTATCGCCGCGACGATCCGCCGCACCCAGAACGGATCACCGAGAAAGTGCTGCCCGAAGCGCTTGCGCGGGATGTGGCCGGCGCTGCCCCGGCGCTCGCGCTCAGCGTTCTTCGTTGCGGTACTCGACAAAGGCGCGATCGCGCTGCTGGCGCACCCATTCCGTGAACGCTTCGTCCGACTTGCGCGCACGGATCGCCTGCCGGGCAAGCTGGCGCTGGCGTTCCTTCGTGAGGTCCTCGGTGCGGCGCTCGACCACCTGGATCAGGTGCCAGCCGAAGGGCGATTGCACCGGTTCGCTGATCTCGCCGGGTTTCAGGGCATCCATGGCCTGCTCGAACTCCGGCACCGTGTCGCCGGGCGAGAGCCATCCCAGGTCGCCGCCGCGCACCGAGGAGGCATCTTCCGATTGCAGGCGCGCCTGCTCGGCGAAGTCGGCACCCTTCACGATACGCTCGCGGATCTCGGCGAGACGGCGTTTCGCCTCGCTCTCGGCGACCACCTCGTTCAGCCGCACGAGGATGTGGCGGGCCTTGGTCTGCTGCACCACCACCTGCTGCACGTTGCTGCGCTTCTCCACCAGCTTCAGGATATGGAAGCCGTTCGGACTGCGCAGCACGCCGGAGAGGTCACCCACCTTCATCGACGTCACGGTCTGTACGAAGATGTTGGGCAGCCGACCCGGTGCACGCCACCCCAGTTCCCCGCCTTGCAGCGCATTGGGCGCATCCGAATAGCTGGCCGAAATCTGCTTGAAGTCGGCACCTGCCTTCAGCTTGGCCAGCGCTTCGTCAGCCCGGGCGCGGCGTGCCTGGATCTGGTCCGGGCTCGCCGCTTCCGGCACGGTGAACAGGATGTGCAGCAGGTTGTATTCCTCGTTGCGGCCGGCGGCCTGTTGCGTGCGCAGGTAGGTATCGATCTCGGCGTCGGACACCACGATCTTGCTGTCCACCTCGCGTTCGCGCAGGCGCGTCACCACGATTTCGTTGCGCACTTCTTCGCGGAACTTCAAGAAGTCGACACCATCCTCCACCATGTTGTTGCGGAACGCCTCGACCGACATCTTGTTTTCCTGCGCGAGCCGGGCGATCGCGCGTTCGAGCTGCGCATCCTCGATCCGGACGCCGGTATCGCGGCCGACCTGCTGCAGGACCCGATTGGTCACCATGCGCTCGAGCAGCTGCTTCTCGAGCAGCGCCTGCTGCGGCAGCGGCGTCCCCTGGCGGATCAGCTGGCGTGTGGCGAGCTTGACCTGCTCGTCGAGCTCGATCTTGGAGATGACTTCGTTGTTGACGATTGCCAGCACGCGGTCGAGCAGCACCGGGCTGCTCCGGGTGCCTTCGGCCGCGATGCCCGGCGGGAGCGCCACCATGGTCAGCAAGCAGGCGAAGAGGGTGCGGATCGGAAGGCTCATGGCAGGGACTTGGCGCCGGACCGGCGGTTACTGCGACGGGTAGTAGTCGGATTGGAGCTGGCTCTGCGGCAAAGCGTTCAATCGCTGATAGCCGCCGATGTTCTGGCGCAGGATCTCCAGCGGGTTGGAGCCGAGCTTCGACAGGCCGCTGAACTCGATCTGGAAGAAGAGCTGGCGGACGTTGTCCTGGGTGAAGGTCACGAACTGCTGCGCGACGAACCGCACGGCCCAGCAGCCGGCATTGTACTCGACGCCCATGATGGTCGCGACGGCACGGCCGTCCCGCAGCGAATACGCATAGCGCGCCACACCGCTCCACTGGTCGGTGATCGGCCATTGCGCGGAGAAGTCGGTCTGCTCGAAGCTGTCGCGGTTGAAACGGTAGCCGACGTTGACGACGCTGCCGGGCTCGGGGTTGTAGCGCAGGGCGAGGGTGCTGCGATCCTGGCGATTCGAACTGGCGTCGTAGTTGATGGCGAAATCCGTGTACCAATCCTTCGAGATCCGGCCGCTCAGCGCCGCCAGCAGGTCTGAGCGGTTCTGCGTGCGCGCGACGACGTTGGGCAGCGTCACCTGCTGGTCCTTGAAGAAGAAGCGCTGACCCAGCGTCATCCGCAACCGTTCCTGCCCGTCGTCGGGGCTGATGAGGCGGCTCGACACGGCCGCGGTGAGCTGGTTCGCGTCGTTGATGCGGTCACCACCGACGAACTGGTTCTCGGTGAAGATCTGGGCGAGGTTGAAGTCGGCCACCGCGGTGTCGAACACCGGCAGCTGGCTCTGGTCGCGAAACGGGATGTAGACGTAGTACAGGCGCGGTTCCAGGGTCTGGAGGAACGCCTTGCCGAACAGGTTGGCGTTGCGTTCGAACGTGACGGTGCTGTCCACGCTGAAGATGGGCAGGACACGCGTGGCGGTATCGAGCCCGGTGGTGCCGTCCAGCGAGTAGCCGGTGTAGTGCAGTCCGACCTTCGGCACGATGTTGACGAACGATTTCTGCAGCGGAAAGGTGACGCTCGGATAGAGGATCGTCCGTTGCCCGTTGACCAGCGTCGGGTGGGCGAAGGACACGTACTCGGACTGGAAGCCGAGATCGAAGCCGTTCAGGTTGGTCCGCTGCGCGCCCAGGTTGAGCTGCGGCAGGCGTGCGTAGGGCGGCGTGATGGGCGCATTCGGATCCTGCAAGGTCTGGAAACTCTGGGCACGGCCCGACAACGTCCACCAGCCGGCCGAATAGGTGAGGCCGCCTTCGCGCGGCAGGGTGCGCAGCGAAGTCACCGCGATACGGTTGGACAGATCGACGAAGTACTGGTCGTCCGATACCTTCTGCAGGTTGAGGTTGCCGGTGAGTGCTGGCGAGAACCGGTGCACGTGCCGGAAGGCGAGCGCGTAGCGCGTGTCGCCGTTGCGCTCGCGATCGCTCTCGAGGTACTCCGCGTTCAGCATGCCGTTGTAGGTATGGCCCAGGTAGCGGACCTCGTTGTTGAGCAGCACCCCGCGCTTGGCGAGCACCCGCGGGGCGATGGTCCAGTCGTAGTTCGGCGCCAGGTTGAAATAGAACGGCAGCGTGAACTCGAAGCCGCTCTTCCCCGTGGTGCCGTAGGTGGGGCTCAGGAAGCCGGACTTGCGCGCGTTCGACAGCGGGAAATCGACGTAGGGCAGGTACAGGATCGGCCATTTCTTGAACACCACGGTGGCGTTGCGGGCCACGCCCTTGTCCTTCTCGCGATCGAGCTTCAGCTTGCCGACGCGCAGGTACCAGTCCTTCTCCGGCACTTCGCAGGTGCTGTACGTGCCCTTCTCGGCCCGGTACTGGGTGCGGCTGTCGAGATACAGCTTGTCGGCCTTGCCGCGCGCCTTGAAGGCCCGGAAGTAGTATTCGGGCGATTCGGCATAGCCCTGTTCGGTCTTCATGTCGAAGAAGAGCTTGTCGGTCTCGACCACGTCGCCACGTCGATCGAGCCGGACGTTGCCGGTGGCGGTGAGTTGCTCGTCCGGGATCGAGTAGTGCAGGTGATCGGCGAAGATCGTGCGCCCGCGCTGGCGGAGCTTGACCCCGCCATCCGCGTCGAAACTCTGGTTCTGGGTCCCGGAGACGGAGTCGGCCTCGATGAACATCGGCGTCTCCTCGCCGTCCTCGTCGCCGGGGCCGGTCATGAGCTCGGCCTGAGGCTTGAGCCGGAGCCCCAGCTCCTGGGCGTGACCGACGAGCGGCGCGAGGACGATGACGGCGGCGACCCAGCGCGGGGTTCGGGACATCGGGCTTGTCGCGGGGTGCTTGTTAGAATTGGGGCAAGTATATGGCGAGAATGGATGAAACCCCTTGGATCGAGCAGATGAGATGCGTAGCTGGCTGGCCGGTGCACTGCCCGGGCGCCGTTGCGAACTGACTCCGGCCTCCGCCGACGCGAGCTTCCGGCGCTACTTCCGGGCCACCGAAGGCACGCAGACGTGGATCGTGATGGACGCCCCGCCCGAGCATGAGAACTGCCGCCCGTTCGTGCACGTGGCCGGGCTGCTCGAGGCGGCCGGTCTCAACGCCCCGCGGGTGCTGGCGCAGGACCTCGATCGCGGCTTCCTGCTGCTCACCGATCTGGGCAACACCACCTACCTCGCCGCCCTCGAGAAGGACCGGAGCCTGGCACCGGACCTCTTCGCCGATGCGACCGCCGCGCTGATCCGCTGGCAGCTCGCGTCGCGTGACGGCGTCCTGCCGCCCTACGATGAAGCGCTGCTGCGCCGCGAGCTGAATCTGTTTCCCGACTGGTACGTCGCCCGTCACCTCGGCGTGGAACTCGACGCAGAGCAACGCACCGCGCTGGAACGCACGTTCGCCGCGATCGTCGCGAACAATCTCGCCCAGCCGCGCGTCTACGTGCACCGCGACTACATGCCGCGCAACCTGATGGTGGCCGAGCCGAACCCGGGCATTCTCGATTTCCAGGACGCGGTACACGGACCGATCACCTACGATCTCGCCTCGCTGTACCGCGACGCGTTCATCAGCTGGGACGAGCGCGAGGTGCTCGACGGCACCATCCGCTACTGGGAGCAGGCGCGGGACGCGGGATTGCCGGTGGACCGGGACTTCGGGGCCTTCTATCGCGACGTGGAATGGATGGGCCTGCAGCGCCACCTGAAGGTGCTCGGCATCTTCGCGCGCCTCAACTATCGCGACGGCAAGCGCGGCTACCTCGAGGACACGCCACGCTTCATCGGCTATGTGCGCGCCACGGCTGGCCGCTATGGGGAGCTGCGTCCGCTGCTCGCGCTACTGGACGAACTCGGGCAACGCAGTCCACAGGTCGGCTACACGTTCTGATGAAGGCCATGATCCTCGCCGCCGGCCGCGGCGAGCGCATGCGGCCCCTCACGGATACCGTTCCGAAGCCGCTGCTCGAAGCGGGCGGCAAGCCGCTCATCGTGTGGCATGTCGAGCGACTCGCGCGGGCGGGTATCCGCGAGCTCGTCATCAATCACGCGCACCTCGGCGCACAGATCGAGCGAGCCCTCGGAACGGGCGGTGCCTACGGCGTTTCCATTCGCTATTCACCCGAGGCCGAGGCGCTCGAGACCGCCGGCGGCATCGCGCAGGCGCTGCCGCTGCTGGGTTCCGACCCGTTTCTGGTCGTGAACGGCGACATCCATACCGATGTGGACTTCGGGCCACTCGCTGAGGTGCTCCTGAACGGTGCTCCGCCGCCGCTCGCGCACCTGGTGCTGGTGGACAATCCGGTGCACAACCCGGATGGCGACTTCGCCCTCGACGGTCCGTTCGCCATCGACAGCGGCATGCCCCGGTACACGTTCAGCGGTGTGGGCGTTTATCGGCCCGAACTGTTCGCCGGGATCGTCCGGGGCACGAAAGCCAGGCTGGCACCGCTGCTGGTCGCCGCCATGCGCGAGCGCCGCGTGACCGCCGAGCGCCATCGCGGCTACTGGCTCGACGTGGGGACGCCCGCGCGTCTTGCGGAGCTCGACCGGCATCTGCGCGCGCCCCCGACCGTATAATCGACAGCATGAATGCCCCCGCCACAGCCTTGCTCTCTCACGCACCGTTCGTCGACCGGCGTCACCGCCTCGCCGCTGCCATGGGGCAGGGCGTGGCGATCATCGCCACCGCACCGGAGCGCACCCGCAATCGCGACGTGCATCATCCGTTCCGCTTCGACAGCTATTTCTACTACCTGACCGGGTTCACCGAACCGGAAGCGGTGCTGGTGGTGGTCGCAGGCGCGACGCCGAAGAGCATCCTGTTCTGTCGCGAGAAGGATCTCGACCGCGAGATCTGGGATGGCTATCGCCACGGCCCGGAGAAGGCGCGCGCGACGTTCGGCTTCGACGAGGCGCATCCGATCGCGAAGCTCGACGAGCTGATGCCCAAGCTGCTCGCCGACCAGCCTTCGCTCTTCGCCGACGTCGGCGCTGACGGCGCCTGGGACACGCGGCTCATCGAGTGGCTCAATGCGGTGCGGGCGCAGGTGCGCACCGGCGTCAGTGCGCCGGGTGAGATCCGCGACGTGCGCCGCATCCTCGACGACATGCGTCTCACCAAGGACGCACACGAACTGGATGCCATGCGGCGGGCCGCCGCGATATCGACCGCGGCCCACGCGCGCGCGATGCGCGCCACGCGCCCCGATCTCTACGAGTACCAGATCGAAGCCGAATTGCTGCACGAGTTCCGCTCGCGCGGCGCGCAATCGCCGGCCTATCCGAGCATCGTCGCCGGTGGTGCCAACGCATGCGTGTTGCACTACGTGGAGAACAGCGCACGCCTGCGCGATGGCGATCTGCTGCTGATCGACGCGGGCTGCGAAGTGGATGGCTACGCGTCCGACATCACCCGCACATGGCCGGTCAACGGCCGCTTCACCGGCCCCCAGCGCGACGTCTACCAGTTGGTGCTCGCGGCCCAGGCCGCCGCTATCGCAGCGGTGAAGCCCGGCCAGCACTGGGAGCAACCGCACGAAGCGGCGCTCGGCGTGCTGGTGCGCGGCTTCATCGATCTGAAGCTGTGCCAGGGCACCCCGGAGGCGGTGATCGAATCGAACGACTACCGCCGCTTCTACATGCATCGCACCGGTCACTGGCTTGGCCTCGACGTGCACGATGCCGGCGACTACAAGCGCGACGGTCGCTGGCGCGATCTGGCACCGGGCATGACGCTGACGGTGGAGCCGGGCTGCTACATCCGCCCGGGCGACGGCGTACCGGAAGCCCTGTGGAACATCGGCGTGCGCATCGAGGACGACGTGCTGGTGACGGCGGGCGGGTGCGAAGTGCTGACGGCGGCCGCGCCGAAGTCCGTCGCCGACGTGGAAGCGCTGGTCGGCACCACCCCGCACTGAGGCCAGGTACCCGCGGACGGACCATGTTCGACGCGATCATCGTCGGTGGCGGCCCGGTCGGACAGTTTCTCGCGCTCGCTGCGGCGCGCGCCGGGCGACACATCCTGTTGCTCGAAGCGAAACCGGCCGGCGCCGGGTTCAACGACGATCGCACGCTGGCACTGTCCTGGGGTAGCTGGCTCATGTTGCAGCGGGTGGGGGTGACGGAGCAGCTGGAGCCCGCGGCGACACCGATCCTCCGCATTCACGTGTCGCAGCGTGGCGGCTTCGGTCGCAGCGAACTGACCGCGAACGACGCCGGCGTGTCCGCACTGGGCTACGTGATCGGCTACGGCGACGTGCAGCGCGCTTTGGCGCAACGCGTGACAGCGTCCGACGTCCGGTACCAAACGACCGTGGACGGCATCGACCAGGCGGATGATGGAGTGGTCGTGCGCGCAGCCGGCGAGAACATCGCCGCGCGCTGCGCCATCGTTGCGGAAGGCGGCGGCCCGCTGGTCGCAACGCTCGGATTCTCGCAGCGCGAGAAGGACTACGGCGTACACGCCCTGGTCGCTCGCGTACGCACCGACCGCTCGCACGACGGCGTCGCGTACGAACGCTTTGCCGCCGTCGGACCGCTAGCGCTGCTGCCCCGCAGCGACAGTTTTGCTCTCGTCTGGACGCTGGCTCCCGACGATGCGCAGGCCGTGCTCGGCCTCGACGATCGGGCATTCCTCGAGCGGTTGCAGCGCGCATTCGGTTGGCGCGCAGGGCGCTTCATCGCGGTCGCCGAGCGCGGCGCCTTTCCCCTCGTGCTGCGGCAAGCGGAACCCCGGGTTCGCGACCGCATCGCCCTCGTGGGCAACGCCGCGCAGACGCTGCATCCGGTGGCGGGGCAGGGACTCAACCTCGGCCTGCGCGACGCCTGGCTGGCGGCCGCGCACCTGCCGAAGCTCGACGAACTCGACCGCGCACGACGCCTCGATCGCGCGGCGACCGTTCACTTCACCGATGCGCTAGCGGGGATCTTCGCCAACCACTGGCCCGGTCTTTCCTGGGCCCGCGGCATCGGACTTGCGGCGCTCGACCTGTCGCCCGCGGCACGTCGCACCTTCGCGCGCACGTTGACTCTCGGGCGCTTGTAAGAGCGGGCGCGGTCGCGCCGTTTCTGATTACAATACGCGCCCTTTCCCTTCCGCCCGAACTTGCCGCCGCGCTCATGCAGGTCGGTCCTTACATACTGCACAACCGGCTCGCGGTCGCACCCATGGCGGGCGTTACCGATCGACCGTTCCGTCAGTTGTGCAAGATGCTCGGCGCGGGCTATGCGGTTTCGGAGATGACCGCGTCCGACACGCGCCTGTGGAACACCGACAAGAGCCGGCGCCGGCGCGATCATGATGGCGAAGTGGCGCCGATCGCAGTGCAGATCGCCGGCACCGAACCCGTGCAGATGGCCGAGGCCGCGCGCCTCAATGTGGCGCACGGCGCGCAGATCATCGACATCAACATGGGCTGTCCGGCAAAGAAGGTGTGCAATGTCCTGGCGGGTTCCGCGCTGCTGCGCGACGAGGCCAAGGTCGGCGCGATCCTCGATGCCGTGGTCGCCGCCGCCGGCGTGCCTGTGACGCTCAAGATCCGCACCGGCTGGGACCGCGAACACCGCAACGCCGTAAGTGTCGCCCGCATCGCGGAAACCGCGGGCATCCGCGCCCTGGTGGTGCACGGCCGTACTCGCGCCGACCTGTACAACGGCACGGCGGAGTACGACACCATCGCCGAAGTCAAGGCCGCGGTCGGCATCCCGGTGATCGCGAACGGTGACATAGATTCCCCGGAAAAGGCCGGCCAGGTGCTGCACCAGACCGGAGCCGACGCCGTGATGATCGGCCGTGCAGCGCTGGGGCGGCCCTGGATCTTCCGCGAGATGGATCATTACCTTCAGACCGGCCGGAAACTGGCGCCGCCGGACCTGACGGAGGTCCGCGAGATACTCCTGGCTCACGTCGGTGCGCTGCATGCGTTCTACGGCGAGCACACCGGCCCGAAGGTGGTGCGCAAGCACGTCGGCTGGTACGCCGAGAGCATCCCCGGCGGTCAGCAGCTGCGGGCGCAAGTGAACGGTCTCGGCGATGCGCAAGCCCAACTCGAGGCCTTGGCGCATTTCTTCGACGGCCTCGCCGATTCCGCCTGCGTTACCGCGGTCGAGCAAAGGCTCGCGGCATGATCAACGAGAACGAGATCGCACGCTGCGTGCGCCGCGCCATCGACGGTTACTTCCGCGATCTCGACGGTGAACGGCCGAGCCCGATCTACGAAATGGTCATCCAGTGCGTCGAGCGGCCGTTGCTCGAGACAGTCCTCGCGCGAGTCGACGGCAATCAGACGCAGGCAGCGGAATTGCTTGGCATGAACCGCAATACGCTGCGCAAGAAGATGCAGGCCTACGGCCTCAAGTAGCACCCCCTTCGAGTCCACTCTTTCTCCATCGAATCGGATACCCCGTCGCCATGGCCAGCACGCGGCAGGCGCTGATCAGCGTTTCCGACAAGACCGGCGTCGTCGCCTTCGCCCAGGCGCTGACGGGGTTCGGATTCCGCATCCTGTCGACCGGCGGCACGGCAAAGCTGCTGGCGCAAGCGGGTGTGCCCGTGACGGAGGTCGCCGACTACACCGGTTTCCCGGAGATGCTCGATGGCCGCGTGAAGACGCTGCATCCGCGCGTGCACGGCGGCATCCTCGCGCGCCGCGACCTGGCCGCGCACGTGGACGCGATGAGCCGGGAAGGCATGGACTACATCGACATCGTGGCGGTCAACCTGTATCCGTTCCGCGAGACCGTCGCCAATCCGCAATGCACGCTCGACGAGGCGATCGAGAACATCGACATCGGCGGTCCGGCGATGGTCCGCGCCGCCGCCAAGAACTACCGCCACGTGGCCGTGCTGACCGACCCGGGCGACTACGCCGCACTCGTCGATGAGATGACGGCCGCCGCGGGCAGCGTCAGCCTGGAAACCCGGTTTGCTCTCGCCAGGAAGGCGTACTCGCACACCGCGCAGTACGACGGTGCCATCGCCAACTACCTGACGAGTCTCGGCGCCGACGGCGTGCGGACCCCGTTTCCCGCGCGGCTCAACCTGGCCTTCGACAAGGCGCAGGACCTGCGCTACGGCGAGAATCCGCACCAGCAGGCGGCGTTCTATCGCGACCTGGCCCCGGCACCGGGCAGCCTGGCCCGCTACGCACAACTGCAAGGCAAGGAACTGTCGTACAACAACATCGCGGATGCCGATGCCGCATGGGAATGCGTCAAGACTTTCGACGCTCCGGCCTGCGTCATCATCAAGCACGCGAATCCGTGCGGCGTCGCGGTGGCCGAGTCGCCGCTGGCAGCCTACCGCCGCGCCTTCGCCACCGACCCGACGTCGGCCTTCGGCGGCATCATCGCCTTCAATCGCGATGTGGATGCCGACACCGCTGCGGCAGTGGCCGGGCAGTTCGTGGAAGTGGTGATCGCCCCGGCATTTTCGGAGGCGGCCCAACAGGCGTTCGCCGCCAAGGCCAACGTCCGCGTGCTGGAAGTGGCCATGGCCGCCGGCGCCAACGACTGGGATCTGAAACGCGTGGGCGGTGGTGTCCTGGTGCAGACGCCCGACTCGCACAATGTGGCACCTACCGACCTGCGCGTCGTGACCCGTCTCGCGCCGAGCGAGGCGCAGCTGCGCGACCTCGTCTTCGCCTGGCGGGTCGCGAAGTACGTGAAATCGAACGCCATCGTCTTCTGCGGCAACGGCCAGACCCTGGGCGTCGGCGCCGGGCAGATGAGCCGGGTGGACTCGGCGCGCATCGCGTCGATCAAGGCCCAGAACGCCAAGCTCGATCTCGAAGGTTCCGTGGTCGCGTCCGACGCCTTCTTTCCGTTCCGCGACGGCCTGGACGTCGTCGTCGACGCCGGCGCACGGGCGGTGATCCAGCCCGGCGGCAGCGTGCGCGACGACGAGGTGATCGCCGCGGCCGACGAACGCGGCATCGCCATGATGTTCACGGGCGTGCGGCACTTCCGCCACTAAAATGGAATGACTACCCCCCCGATGGGCCTGCGGCCCTTCCCCCCAGGGGGCCAGCCCGCTTGTGGGCTGAGTCCGGACACAGGCAGTCCCTGCGGACTGTCTGTGCCTGACGAAGGCCATCGGCCTCCGGCCGATGGCAGGCCCGGCGCGGGCTGAGGTGAGGCCATGAACCTGCTTGTCGTCGGTGGCGGTGGACGGGAACACGCGATCGCGTGGCGGCTCGCGCAATCGCGCCGTGTGGCGCGCGTCTACGTGGCACCGGGCAACGCCGGTACCGCCGAGGAGGATGGGCTGTTCAACGTGCCCATCACCGACATCGACGAACTGCTCGCCTTCGTGAAGAAGGAGAGCATCGCGCTCACCGTGGTAGGGCCGGAAGCGCCGCTCGCAGCCGGTGTGGTCGACCGGTTCCGTGCTGCCGGACTGAAGATCTTCGGTCCGACCCAACGCGCTGCACAACTCGAGGCGTCGAAAGACTACGCCAAGCGCTTCATGGTGGAGCATCGCATCCCGACCGCCCGCCACGAGACCTTCACCGATGCCGCCGCCGCGCACGCGTATATCGACGCTCAGGGCGCGCCGATCGTGATCAAGGCCGACGGCCTCGCGGCGGGCAAGGGCGTCGTCGTGGCCATGACTCTCGACGAAGCCCACGGCGCCGTGGATTCCATGCTCAAGGACAACCGGCTCGGCTCGGCCGGCGCGCGCGTGGTCATCGAGGAGTTCCTCGAAGGCGAGGAAGCGAGCTTCATCGTCATGGTCGACGGCCGCCACATCCTGCCGCTCGCCACCAGCCAGGACCACAAGCGCTTGCTCGATGGCGACCTCGGTCCCAACACCGGCGGCATGGGCGCCTATTCGCCGGCGCCGGTACTGACGCCGGCGCTGCACGCGCGGGCCATGCGCGAAGTGATCCAACCGGTCGTCTCGGGCATGGAAGCGGCGGGCGAGCCCTACACCGGCTTCCTGTACGCCGGGCTGATGATCACGCCGAAGGGCGAACTGCGCACCCTCGAGTTCAACTGCCGCATGGGCGACCCCGAGACCCAGCCGATCATGATGCGGTTGAAGAGCGACCTGCACACGCTGGTGGAGCACGCGGTCAACGGCACTCTGGACAAGGTTCAGGCCGAATGGGATCGCCGCGTGGCCCTCGGGGTGGTCATGGCCGCGCACGGCTATCCGGAGGATCCGCGCAAGGGCGATCCCATCACCAGCATGCCGCGCAACGAGGACGACGTGCACGTGTTCCACGCGGGCACCGCGGCTCGCGACGGCGTTACCGTCACCAACGGCGGGCGCGTACTATGTGTCACGGCGCTCGGCGACACCGTGCGGGTGGCGCAGCGCCGTGCCTACGAGATCGCGGAGCAGATCCAGTTTGCCGGCCGGCAGATGCGCCGCGATATCGGGTACCGGGCGATCGGTGCGAAGAGGAGCCTGCTGTGAACGCTCGCGCGCAAGGGGATGTGGACGCGGCCGCGGTCCGGGAGTACTTCATCGGACTGCAGCGTCGGATCGTCGCGGCCCTGGAAGCCGAAGACGGCCGGCCGTTCCGCCTCGATTCGTGGACCCGCGAGGAGGGCGGCGGCGGTGCCTCCTGTGTGCTCGAAGAGGGCAATCTGCTCGAACGCGGTGGCGTGAATTTTTCGCACGTGCTGGGCGACCGGCTGCCGCCGTCCGCTTCCGCCGGACGACCGGAACTCGCCGGCCGCGGGTTCGAGGCGACCGGCGTGTCGCTGGTGCTGCATCCGCGCAATCCGTACGTGCCGACCGTGCACATGAACGTGCGCTTCTTCATCGCGCGGGCACCCGCAGGCAGCGACGCTCCGCCGGTGTTCTGGTTCGGCGGGGGCATGGACCTCACGCCCTATTACGGCTTCGAGGACGACGCCCGCCATTTCCATGCGACGTGCCGCGACGCCCTGGCTCCGTTCGGACCGGATCGCTACCCGCAGTTCAAGCGCTGGTGCGATCGCTACTTCTTCCTGAAGCACCGCGGCGAGCCGCGTGGTATCGGCGGCATATTCTTCGACGATCTCGCCGAGCCGGATTTCGCCACCGCCTTCGCGCTGGTGCAAAGCGTCGGCGACCACTTCCTCGAGGCATACCTGCCCATCGCCCGCCGTCGCAGCGACACACCCTACGGCGAGCGCGAGCGCGATTTCCAGGCCTACCGGCGCGGCCGCTATGTCGAGTTCAACCTCGTGTTCGATCGCGGCACCCTGTTCGGGCTGCAGTCGGGAGGGCGCACCGAATCGATCCTGGTGTCGCTCCCACCGACGGTGAAGTGGCGCTACAACTGGCAGCCCGAACCCGGCAGTCCCGAGAGCCTTCTGTACACCGATTTCCTCACGGGACGCGACTGGATTCCCCTGCCGCCCGCGGCCTGAGCGACGCACTTCCGGCACGATGGCAAACCTCGACGAGCTCCTCGCGCTGATCCATCGCCAGCAGGCGCGCATCGGTCATCTCGAGCGCGTGCTGGCCGCGAACAACATCCACGTGCCCGAGGGCGTGGAAGTGGGTGAGACCACGTTGAGCGACGCGTCGTCGCACTTCCCGGCACTGGACCTGTCGGAGCCCGAGAAGCCGCCACCCAAGCGGCTGGAGACCAAGGCGGCGGTGGAGGATCTGCCGCGCATCATGGAAACCCTGCTGAAGCTCTGGGGCCACAGCACCTTCGACGAATACCTCGACCGCCTCGTCATCGACGAACGCGGCAACCGTCAGGGCTTCAGCCCCGACGTGATGGAAGAGTTGTTGTTCCTCGGCCGCATCTCGCGCGGCAAGCACCGCTTGCTCGGCATCCCGCCGCCGATCCAGCACCCGAAGGTCAAGTAGGAGTAGCGACCGCAGGGAGCTGGCGGGGCCTCATTCGCCGAGGTAGGCCTGCCGCACCTGCTCGCTGGCGAGCAGGGTTGAAGCCGCGTCGGTAAGAGTGATGGCGCCCGACTCCATCACGTAACCGCGCGAAGCCGCCTGCAGCGCGAGCCGGGCATTCTGCTCGACCAGCAGGATGGTGACGCCCTGCGCGGAAATGGAGGCGATCACCTCGAAGATCTTCTGCACCATGAGGGGTGCCAGGCCCATGCTCGGCTCGTCGAGCAGCAGCAGCTTCGGCCGGCTCATCAAGGCGCGGCCGATGGCCACCATCTGCTGTTCCCCGCCCGAGAGGGTCCCGGCGGTTTGTGCCCGCCGTTCCTTCAACCGCGGAAACAGCGCGTAGATGCGATCGAGGTCCGCACGCACTTCATGGCGATCGTCGCGAATGTAGGCGCCCATGCCGAGATTCTCCTCGACCGTGAGCCGCGCGAACACGCCCCGGCCCTCGGGCACCAGGGCGATCCCGCGCTGGACCAGCCGATGCGAAGGATCGTGCGTTATCGAAGCGCCGTCGTAGTGCACGCTGCCGCCGCTCGGCCGCAGCACGCCGGCGAGGGCTTTCAGCGTCGTGGTCTTGCCGGCACCGTTCGCGCCGATCAGCGCGACCAGTTCGCCGGCGGCCACCTCGAGATCGATGCCGCGCACGGCGACGATGCCGCCGTAGGCCACCTTGAGGTTCCTGACTTCAAGCAGGCTCATGCGTGGATCAGGCTGCCGGCGCAACGCCGATATAGGCTTCGATGACGGCCGGATCGTGCTGTACTTCCTTCGGCAACCCCTCGGCGATCTTCTTGCCGTAGTCGAGCACGGCCACCCGGTCGCACAGACCCATCACCAGCTTCACGTCGTGCTCGATCAGCAGCACGGTGGTGCCATCGTCGCGGATGCGCGCGACCAGTTGCCCCAGGGCCTGTCGTTCGGTCGGATTCATGCCGGCAGCGGGTTCGTCGAGTGCCAGCAGCTTCGGTTCCGTCGCCAGCGCACGCGCGATCTCCAATCGGCGCTGATCGCCGTAGGACAGGTTGCGCGCGATGGTGTTCGAATGCCGCTCGACGCCCACGTAGTGCAGGAGCGTGCGCGCACGCTCTGCGATGGCATGCTCTTCCTCGCGCGTGGCGCGAGTGCGCAGCATGGCGCCGACCACGCCCGCTTGGGTGCGCAGGTGGCGTCCCACCATGACGTTCTCGAGCGCGGTCATGTTGGCGAACAGGCGGATGTTCTGGAACGTGCGCGCGATGCCTGCGAGCGCCACGCGATAGGGCTTCAGCCCCGAAAGCGCCGCACCGTCGAAGACGACCTCGCCGCGTTCGGGAACGTAGAGCCCCGTCAGCACGTTGAACAGGGTCGTCTTGCCTGCGCCATTGGGACCGATCAGCCCGTAGATCTCGCCGCGCCGGATGGCGATCGAAACGTCCGACAATGCCGTGAGGCCACCGAAGCGCTTCTCCACGCCTCGGGTCTCGAGCAGCGTCCCGGCAGTCACCATGCTAGTGCTGCTCGCCCGCGGCAAACTCGCGGCGCCGCGTCTTCGAAGGAAACAGGCCGGCCGGCCGGAACAGCATCATCAGCACCAGGGCGAGACCGAAGAGCAGCATGCGGATCACTTCAGGTTCGATGATGAGTCGGCCGAAGGCGGCTTTCTGCAGGGGCTCGACGGTGTAGCGCAGGATCTCCGGCACGAACGACAGCAGCACCGCGCCGGCAATGACACCCCAGATGTTGCCCATGCCGCCCAGCACCACCATCGCGAGCACCATGATGGATTCGACCAGCACGAAACTCTCGGGGCTGATGAACCCCTGCATGGCTGCGAACATGCCACCGGCGATGCCGCCGAAACTGGCGCCCATGGCGAAGGCGAGCAGTTTGACGTTGCGCGTGTTGATGCCCATGGCCTGCGCGGCGGTTTCGTCCTCGCGGATCGCCACCCAGGCGCGGCCGATGCGCGAATCCTGCAGGCGCACGTTGATCACGATCACGACGAGCAGCACCACCAACAACAGGTAGTAGTACTTGATGGGGCCGGAAAAGGTCAGGCCGAGCAGCGTCTCACTCTTGCTGAAGCTGAAGCCGTCCAGCCTGAACGGATCGATCAGCGTGACACCCTGCGGTCCGTTGGTGATGTTGACCGGGCGCGACAGATTGTTGAGGAACACGCGCACGATCTCGCCGAACCCCAGTGTGACGATGGCGAGGTAGTCGCCACGCAGCTTGAGGGTCGGCGCGCCGAGCAGCACGCCGAACAGGCAGGCGACAGCGGCGCCGATCGGCAGGATGATCCAGAAGGGCAGGTGCAGGCCGAAATGCGGCGAGGCGAGCAGAGCGTAGCAGTAGGCACCCACCGCATAGAAGGCGATGTAGCCCAGGTCCAGCAGTCCGGCGAACCCCACCACGATGTTGAGGCCGAGCGACAGCAGGCAGAACAGGATCGCGAGGTTGGTGATGCGCACCCAGGCCGTGCCCACTTGAGCGAGCACGAATGGCAGCACCGCGAGCACGATCGCGATCAGCACGATGCCGACCTTCGCCTTCGCGTCCATCGGCCGCGAACTCACGCGCGGTCACCGACCCTTTCGCCGAGCAGGCCCGACGGCCGGAACACCAGCACGGCGATGAGGACGAGGAACGCGAACACGTCCTGGTAGTTGCTGCCCATCAGCACCACGTGGCCGTCCTGCGCGCAGCGCTCCGCGAGTCCGGTCGAGATCCACGAGACATGGCACAGGTCGGTCAGTTCACCGATGTAGCCGGCACCGAGGGCTTCCACCAGCCCCAGCAGGATGCCGCCCAGCATCGCCCCGGCCAGGTTGCCGATACCGCCCAGCACCGCGGCGGAGAAGGCCTTCAACCCGAGCAGCGCACCCATCGTGTAGTGCGCGATGCCGTAATAGGTGCCGACCATCACGCCCGCCACCGCGCCGAGCCCCGCACCGATGACGAAGGTGGAGGCGATGACGCGGTTGATGTTGACCCCCATCAGCCCGGCCACCTGCGGGTTTTCCGAGGTGGCTCGCATCGCCGTACCGAGCCGGGTCCGGTAGACCAGCGCGGTGAGGCCCAGCATCATCAGCGCCGACAGGCTGATGATGGCGATCTGGACCCCGCTCACGTTCGCACCGGCGATCTCGAACACGGGGTTCGGAATGATCTGCGGGAACGACAGCGGATTGCGGCTCCAGATCAGCATGGCCAGATGCTGCAGGATGATGGAGATGCCGATGGCGGTGATGAGCGGTGCGAGGCGCGGTGCGCCGCGCAACGGACGGTAGGCGACGCGCTCCATGGTGTAGCCGACCGCCATGCACACGGGCACCGCGCAAGCGATGCCCGCCAGGACGATGACGACCGGCGGCATGCCGGTGTTGGCACCGGCAAGCGAACCGATCACCGTCAGCGCGACCATCGCACCGATCATCACCACTTCGCCGTGCGCGAAGTTGATGAGCTGCACGATACCGTAGACCATGGTGTAGCCGAGCGCGACGATGGCGTAGATGCTGCCCAGCGTCAGCCCGTTGATGATCTGCTGCAGGAAGACTTCCATGAACGGCTTGCCGTTAGCGGCGCGAGCCACCCGGCGAGGGGCCCCGGCCGAAGGCTGGGGATCGACGGCAAGGCGAGACGCCGCTGGAGGCCGACAACGCAACGCCTGCGCACTCGCGTTCGTTCGGAGGCCGAGGCGTGGCAGCAACGAAAACAGCACCCGCGGGTGCCGTTCTCGGAAGCGTCCAGCGGCGCGATCTCATGCTGCCCAGCGCCGGTGGTTTGGAGCGGATCGCCGTTGGGATCGGCCGATCAGGCTCCCGTGCCCTTCGCGAACTCCTCGAAGGGAATGGTCTTGCCCGCCTTGATGATGGCGACCGGCACGATCTTGCCGTCCTTCAGCGTGAAGATCGTCATCTCGGCATCCTTGCGGTCGCCCTTTTCGTCGAACTCGATGTGACCGCTGGCCCCGTCGAAGCTGATCGCCTTCAGCGCCGGGAGGTACTTGGCGGGATCGACCGAATCCGCCTTCTGCATCGCGGTGATGATGAGGTTGGTGGCGTCGTAGGTGAACGGCGCGTAGATGATGGGGTCGGACCCGAACTTGGCCTTGAAGGCGTCGATGAACGACTTGCTCGAGGCCTGGGCCGGAATGCCGGCCTGCGAGCACACCAGCCCTTCGGCGGCCGCACCCGCGAGCTCCTGCATCTTGTCCGTGCAGGCGCCATCACCGAAGGCGAACACGCCCTTCAATCCCAGCTCGCGGCCCTGCTTGACCAGCGGCCCCCCGCCCGAATCCATGCCGCCGTAGAAGACCGCGTCGGGCTTCTTGCCTTTCAGCGTGGTGAGGATCGCCTTCCAGTCGGTGGTCTTGTCAGTGCCCTTCTCGCGCGCCAGCACGGTGACGCCCGCTGCCTTGAGCGACTTCTCGACCTCGTTCGCGAGGCCTTCGCCGTACGACGTGGCATCGTCCACCACGGCCACGACCTTCGGCTTGAACTGCGCCACGAGGTAGCTCGCGATGGCCGGCCCTTGCTGGTCGTCGCGGCCGACGGTGCGGAAAGTCACCGCGAAGCCCTGCTCGGTCAGCTTGGGATTGGTCGCGGAGCCAGAGATCATCGGGATGCCGGCCGTGTTGTACACGGCGGAAGCCGGGATCGTGACGCCGGAGTTGAGGTGTCCGACGACGCCGGCCACTTTCGCATCGGCAAACTTCTGCGCGATGATCGGGCCCTTGTCCGGTTTGCCTTCGTCGTCCTCCGACAGCATCTCGAACTGGACCTTGGCGCCGCCGATGGTGAGCCCCTTGGCGTTGGCCTCGTCGACGGCGAGGCGGACGCCGGCCTCGTTGTCCTTGCCGAGGTGCGCGATGCCGCCGGTGAGCGGAGCGGCATGCCCGATCTTGATCACCGTGGCGCCGCCACCCGCTGCGGGTTTGGCCGCTTCTTCCTGTTTGCCGCAGGCAGCAACCAGCAGCACGGCGGACAATACGGCGACGGACCGGAGGCGGAACGGGACTCGGGTGAGCGGCATGGTTTTTCCTCGGGGAAGCCGACGGGGATACGGATCGCGGGGATTATTCCCTGTCGGCCCCAGGGCCGTCAATTTGACGCGACCGGCGTCGCCTCACGCTGGTGGCGAAAAAAAACCGGCCGCTGGGGCCGGTTTTCTCACCGTCGTGCGACGGTACGGCGGATCACTTCAACGACAGGATCCACTCCACCATGACCTTGACATCCTCGTCCTTCAGGTTCGGATGCGGAGTCATGGGCACGGCGCCCCAGGCGCCGGAGCCGCCCGCCTTAACCTTCTTCACCAATGCGTCGGTGGCGCTCGCGTCGTACTTCTTCGCGATCTCCTTGTAGGACGGTCCGACGAGCTTGGTCGCCTCGGCATGACAGGCCATGCAATCGCTGCCCTTCATCAGGGCGGCGGCCTTGGCGGCATCGGCGGCGTGCGCCGCACCGGTGGCGGCAATACCTACGGCCAGCGCCGCGGTGGAAAGGATCAGTTTCATGCGTTCTCCTTGGGGTGTCGGACGAAGACTGCGGCGAATTCTAGGTGCTTTCCAGCGCCTTGGAAACGGCAGGGCGGAAATTCACCTCAGGCCGCGGCGCCGATCTCCCGGAGCACCTCTGCAACCCGGTCCATCGGCGGCAGGCATACAACGCCGCGGCAGACCCAGGCGTTGACCGTGGCGCCCAGGGGTTTGTCCATGGCGGCGGGCAGGGGTTCCGCCCTCTCAGGTAGTACAAACGCCATTGTCGAAGGTGCGTAGTGGCTTGCCAGCGCGCGCGACCACTCGGCGAGACCGGCGGAAGGACCTCGTACCATCACGATCGACGGCGGCTCGAGGTACTCGCTCAAGGCCCGGCAGTAGCTCGCGAAGCCGCCGGGCTGGCGCGCGGCCGCGCCATGGAACAGCCGCACGGTCCGCTCGGCCGCCGCCAGATAGCGCGGTTCGCCGATCAAATGACCCAGCCGCTGCAACTGCAGCGCGGCTACGCCGTTGCCTGCGGGAGTGGCGTTGTCGTGGCCGGGCTTGGTGCGCAGGATCAACTGCTCGTGGTCGTGGCTCGTGAACCAGAATCCGCCGTCCGCCCGGTCTTCGAACCGTTCGAGCAGCAGATCGGCCAGCGCGATCGCCCAATCGAGATCCTCGCGCCGGAACTCAGCCTGGAGGAACTCGAGCAAGGCCCCGAGCAGGAACGCATGGTCGTCCAGGTAGGCATTGAGATGACTCACGCCGTCCTTGTGGGTGGCGAGCAGCCGGCCGTCGCGCCACAACGAGGACCGCAGGAAATCCAGGGCACGCCGGGCCGAGTCAAGCCAGTCGGATCGATCGAACGCGCGCGCAGCATGCGCCAGTCCCTCGATCATCAAGCCATTCCAGCTCGTCAGGATCTTGTCGTCCCGACCGGGATGCACCCGGCGTTCGCGCGCTGCGTAGAGCTTGGCGCGCGCACTCGCCAGCAACGCTGCACAGTCCGCGACCGGGCGATCGACCGCTGCCGCCACCGCGTCGATGCTGCGCGCCACATGCAGGTGCCAGTGGCGCTGCTCGAAGTTGGGTGGCCCGTCGAGACCGTAGCAACCGGCGGCGACGCGGTACTCGTCCTCGGTCAGCAGCGCCGCCACTTCATCGCGGTCCCAGACGTGGAACTTGCCTTCCTGCCCTTCCGCGTCGGCATCGAGACTCGAGCAGTACCCGCCGGCGGGCGCCTGCATCTCGCGCAGCACCCACGCGGCGGTCTCCTCGCACACCCGGGCGTACAGGGGGTCGCGGGTCAACAGCCACGCATCCGTGTACAGGCGCAGGAGCGGCGCATTGTCGTAGAGCATCTTCTCGAAATGCGGGATCAGCCATTCCCCATCCACGCTGTAGCGGCAGAAGCCGCCGCCCAACTGATCGTAGATGCCGCCTTCCGCCATCCTGGTGAGAGTGAGCAGCGTTGCACGGCGCGCGTCGCCGTCTGCGTGCAACAGCAGATCGAACTCGTAGGGATGGGGAAACTTGGGAGCCCCGCCGAGACCGCCGTGCACCGGATCGAATGCCGCGAGCAACTCACGGCGAGCGTCCACGATCGGACGGTCGTCCGGTTCGACATGGTCCTGCGCCGCCCGCGGGACCGTGCCGCCGAGGATCTTCACCAGCTCGTCGTTCTGCTCGTCGATCTCGCGCCGCTGGGTGCGATAGACCTCGGCAACCCGTTCCAGCAAGCCGGTGAAGCCCGGCAGGTTGTACCGGGGCGCCTTGGGAAAATACGTGCCGCCGAAGAACGGCTTGCCGTCGGGCGACAGGAACATCGTGAGCGGCCAGCCGCCGGCGCGCTGCGTCAGCAGGTGATGGGCGGTCTGGTAGATCTGGTCGATGTCGGGCCGCTCCTCCCGATCCACCTTGATGTTCACGAACAGCGCGTTCATGACCGCAGCGACTTCCGCGTCCTCGAACGATTCGTGCGCCATCACGTGGCACCAGTGACAGGCGGAGTAGCCCACCGACAGCAGGATCGGCTTGTCCTGCTCGCGCGCCAGGCGCAGTGCCTCCTCGCCCCACGGATACCAGTCGACCGGATTGTCCGCGTGCTGCTGCAGGTAGGGACTGGTCTCGCGAGCGAGGCGATTGGGCATGCGCGTGCTCTGGGGGCAGGTGCGAGGCAGGTTACCATGCACCCACGATGAATCCGACCGCACGCCGGCTCGCCCTGATCCTGGCACTCGCGACCGGCGTGGCCTTCGCGCAGGATGCCGCGCGCCTGGGTCTGCCCGCCACGGCGCCGACCGCGACGGATGAACAAACGCTCGCGCGGATCGAGCTGGGCCGCCGCCTGTTCTTCGAGCCGCAACTGGCCGAAGACGGCGTCATGGCCTGCGCCACCTGCCACATTCCCGAGCACGCCTTCACGGTGAATGCCGGCACCGTCGCCTTCGGGCGCGGCGGACAGGCCCTGCGGCGCAATTCGCCGACGCTGCTCAACATCGACCTCGCCACGTCCTTCTTCCACGACGGCCGCGCCGGCACTCTCGAGGAGCAGGTCTGGTTCCCGCTGCTGAGCCAGTCCGAGATGTGGAACCCCTCCGCAGAGAGCGTGGTCGGTCGCCTGCGCTACCGGCGCGAGTACGCCGACATGTTTCGCCGCGCGTTCGGCGACGAAGGCGTCTCGCGCAAGACCCTCGCCGCGGCGATCGCCGCGTATGAACGAACGCTCGTGGCAGGGGGCTCCCGTTTCGACCGCTGGTTCTACGGCAAGGAAGAGGCCGCGCTAACGACCGAGGAGCAGGCAGGGTTCACGGTGTTCAACTGGAGCGGCTGCAACGCCTGCCACGTCGTCGATGCCGCCAGCGCCACCTTCAGCGACAACCGGTTCCGCAACACCGGCATCGAGTGGGCGCGCGCCCGGGGCGAGCTGGGATCGAAGAAGACCGAGTCCGATCTGGGCCGTTTCGAGATCACCGGCCGGCCGGAGGACCGCCACGCGTTTCGTACCCCGAGCCTCCGCAACGTCGCCCTGACAGCTCCGTACATGCACGATGGCTCGTTACCGACCCTGCGCGACGTGGTCGAATGGTACGACCGCGGCGGCAGCGCCGACCCGGGCAAGGACCCGCTGGTGCGCCCGCTGCGGCTGTCGGAAGCGCAAAAGCGGCAGCTCGAAGCGTTCCTGAAGAGCCTGACCAGCGAGACCGCGGCCGTACTGGCACGGGAAGCGCGCCCCCGTCCGCAGTAACGAGAACCGCTCTGGCCGTTGGACGGGCGTCCCACGCCTGCGGCGGCACAACGCTTGCGTCGGCCATCAGGAACCTCGCGCCACTGCGGGCGGTCACCTATTGCGTGCTGCGCCGACGGGCGGGCAATCCGATCGACCATGGACACCGGCCTCGACTTCCCCCTCAACCCCGCTGCCTACCAGTGGACGGGGCGGTTCATGCGCTTTCTGCGGCGGGTGCTCAAGGTCAACATCCGCCTGCACCACGACCAGGGCCAGGTGGAAGCGGGCGACATCTTCGTCTTCAACCATTTCGCGCGCTTCGAGACCTTCATCCCGCAGTACCTGTTCTGGGAACAGTGCGGCGCGCAATGCCGGTCCATCGCCGACCATGATCTGTTCAAGGGCAACGAGCGCTTCGCTTCCTACCTGCAGGGTGTGGGTGCGGTACCGAACAATCATCCGCACCTGTTGAGCCTGCTCGCCGCGGAAGTCCTGCGCTGGCGCAAGCTCATCGTGTTTCCGGAAGGCGGCATGGTGAAGGACCGCCAGGTGCTGGATGGCAGCGGCCAGTACAGCGTGTACTCGCGCAGTGCGCAGCAGCGCCGCAAGCAGCACAGCGGCGCTGCCGTGATCGCGCTGGCCCTGGAGGTCTTCAAGCAGGCGGTACTGAGCGCGGCCGAGCGCCGGGATCACCGGCGCCTGGAAGCGTGGTGCGATCTGATCGGCCTCGACAGCCCTGCATTGCTGATCGGCCGGGCGCGCAGGCCGACGCTGATCGTCCCGGCCAACATCACGTTCTATCCGATGCGCGTACGAGGCAATCCGCTACAGGCCGGCGTGGAGTTCTTCAACCGCGGCATCAGCCCGCGCATGCGCGAGGAATTGCTGATCGAAGGCAACATCCTGCTGCGCGACACGGACATGGACATCCGCCTGGGCAATCCGCTGCGAGCAGCGAACTTCTGGAGCGATCGCGAACGCGAACTGGTGGCCGCGAGCAGCGAGCGCCTGGGCCACCTGAAGGATGCGTTCACGACCCACTCCGAACGCGCCGACAAGCGCCTGTTCGCGAACGCCACGCGCCTGCAGGCGGAGCAGATCCGCGATGCATACATGCACGCGATGTATCAGCTCGTGTCGGTGCACCTGAGCCATCTCGCTGCGTTGATCATCTACGAGCTGCTGGAGGCCGGGCGCAGCGAGATCCCCGCGACGGACTTCCACCGCATCCTGTACGTCGCCGTGAAGACGTTGCAGGCCGATACCACCGTGCACCTGCACCGCAGCCTGCGCAACCCGGAGAACTACGAGGACCTGCCGTTCGGCCGTTGCGCAGGCCTCGAGCAGTTCCTCACCACCACCACGCAGCTCGCCCTGATCGAGCGCACCGACAGCTACTACCGTTTCCTGCCGAAGCTGCTCAAGGATCATGGCTTCGACCAGGTGCGGCTGGAGAATCCGGTGGAGGTCTACGCCAACGAAGTGGCGCCCATCCTGCCGGCGCTGAACGCGGTGCGGACCGCAATCCGCGAGGTTTCGGATCTGTCCGAGCAGCGCCTGGCCGAACTGCGCTTCGACGATGCCCGCCGCGCCTACGCCTGGGATCGCAAGCGCTTTCGCAAACCGAAGCACGAAGCCGTCAACAAGCTGCAGACCCAGAGCGAGGACGCCGAACCGTTCCTGTTCCGTCCCGATCAGCCGCGCAGAGTCGGTGTGCTGCTGGTGCACGGCTTCCTCGCCTCGCCGGCCGAGGTCCGCGGATTCGGTGAAGCGCTGAGCCTGCAGGGCTACACCACCCTGGGAGTACGCCTCAAGGGGCACGGCACTTCGCCCTGGGACCTGCGCTCGCGCACGTGGCACGAGTGGCTCGCATCGGTGCGCCGGGGCTTCGAGACCCTGGCGCCGCTGGTGGATCGGGTCTGTCTGGTGGGTTTCTCCACCGGCGGGTCACTGTGCCTGCAGCTCGCCACCGAGCAGCCCGCCAAGCTCGCCGGCATCGCGACACTGTGCACGCCGCTGCGCTTCAAGAATCGCAACATGGTGTTCGTGCCGTTCGTGCAAGGGGCCAATCGCCTGGTGAGCGTCGTCCGGGAGGAGGGTGTACTCGCGTTCCGCCCGAATCCGTCCGAGCATCCGCACATCAACTACGTGCACATGCCGATCCGCGCACTGAACGAGCTCGCGCGCCTGACCGACAACGTCAGGAAGCGGCTCACCGAAGTGCGCAGCCCGGTCCTGATCATCCAGGGCGACACCGACCCGATCGTGGAACCCGACAGCGCGCTGCTGTTGCACCGATCCCTGGGCACCGACGACAAGCGGATCGTGATGGTCCAGTCGCGGCGCCACGGGATTCTCTACAACAACATCGGCGAGACCTGGAAGGAAATCTTCGGCTTCCTCGCCCGCTTCGACCAGCCGGTCTGATTACAGCCCGAGTTCGCCCCAGAGTTCGTCGACCCGGCGCTTCACCGCCGGGTCCATCGCGATGGGTTTGCCCCACTCCCGCTGGGTCTCTCCGGGCCACTTGTTGGTCGCATCGATACCCATCTTCGATCCGAGCCCCGACACGGGGCTCGCGAAGTCGAGGTAGTCGATGGGCGTGTTGTCGACGAGCAGGGTGTCGCGCATGGGATCGACGCGGGTGGTGAGTGCCCAGATCACTTCCTTCCAGTCGCGCACGTTCACGTCGTCGTCGGTGACGAGGATGATCTTGGTGTACATGAACTGCCGCAGGAACGACCAGACGCCGAACATCACGCGCTTGGCGTGACCGGGATACTGCTTGCGCATCGATACCACCGCGAGGCGGTAGGAGCAGCCCTCCGGCGGCAGGTAGAAATCCACGATCTCGGGAAACTGTTTGGTCAGCAGCGGCACGAAGACTTCGTTCAGCGCGACGCCGAGGACAGCCGGTTCGTCCGGCGGCTTGCCGGTGTAGGTGGAGTGATAGATCGGATTGCGGCGCAGGGTGATGCGCTCGACGGTGAACACCGGAAAGCGTTCCTGCTCGTTGTAGTACCCGGTGTGGTCGCCGAACGGACCTTCGAGCGCCGTTTCACCGGGGTGGATCACGCCTTCGAGCACGATCTCGGCACTCGCCGGCACTTGCAGGTCGTTGCCCACGCACTTGACGAGTTCGGTCTTGGCGCCGCGCAGCAGTCCGGCGAACTGGTATTCGGACAACGTGTCCGGCACCGGCGTCACGGCCCCGAGGATCGTTGCGGGATCGGCCCCGAGCGCTACGGCGACCGGGAACGGTGTACCCGGGTGCGCCGCGGCGTGATCGCGAAAATCCAGCGCGCCGCCGCGATGGGCGAGCCACCGCATGATCAGCTTGTTCGGACCGATCACCTGCTGGCGGTAGATGCCGAGGTTCTGGCGTGCCTTGCTGGGACCCCGCGTCACCGTCAGACCCCAGGTGATGAGCGGGCCGACATCGCCGGGCCAGCACGTCTGCACCGGCAGGCGCGCGAGATTCACGTCGGCACCTTCCCACACGATCTCCTGGCACGGTGCGCTCGACAGGACCTTGGGCGCCATGTGGAGGACCTGCTTCAACACCGGGAGCTTGTCCCACATGTCCTTCAAGCCCTTCGGCGGTTCGGGCTCCTTGAGATACGCGAGCAGCTTGCCCACCTCGCGCAGCGCTTCGACCGAGTCTTCGCCCATGCCCAGTGCCACGCGCCTGGGTGTGCCGAACAGGTTCGCGAGCACCGGGATGTCGAAACCGGTGGGCTTCTCGAACAACAGCGCAGGACCCTGGGCCCGCAACACGCGATCGCAGATCTCGGTCATCTCGAGCCGCGGCGAGACAGCTGCCGCGATGCGTTTCAACTCGCCTTGGCGCTCGAGCTGTTCGATGAAGTCCCGCAGGTCGTGATATCGCATGATGTCAGTACGATGTTCGCCATCGCGTCGGGCCAGCGGCCGGCGCAGCCGGGGCGCACGGACCTTCTCGCAACAAGCCTTGAGGTGGGTGGCGCCGGGCTGCCCCAAGGCACTGATGCACCTCCTTGGGGAGCAGCGAACATCGAGCGCGCGGCGGTCGTTTCATTCTTGTTCCGATCAGGGAAAGCGTGCGCCTTGCGTGAGGCCGTGCTGGGTGCGGCGGTCGTACTCGCGATCCAGCTCCACGTAGCGCGCAACCACCTCGTTGGCGACCGCCTTGGCCTCGGCGTCGATGCCGGCGCAATCCCGGCGCGGCGCAAGTCCGCGCACCCGCGCTTCCACTTCGGTGCGGGCCGCGACGCCATTGTCCCGGTGACCGTTCTCGTGGTCACGCAACGCTCGCAGGTAGCGTTGCCAGCCGGCACGCAATTCGGCCGGTGCGCGGGCTTCGTCGCGCCAACGCGGCAGGACCATCGACACCGCCAGCTTCGTCGTGACCGTGGTCACGCGACATTGGCCGTCGAGAACCCGCGTCTGGTAGCGATAACCCAGGTTCCAGTCGGTGCGCCCGGCAAAGACCCGGCCGTCATCGCCCTTGGGGCCCGCCACCGTGATCGACTGCCACAGGGCGCGCGCGTCGGTGCCGGTCACGTCGTACCAGCGCAGCTCCACGTCGCCCGCACCCGGGGCGGCTTGCACACGGGTCGCCGTCACGGCCCTCGGGGGCAAGTCGCCGTAGTGCACCTTGCCTTTCTCGTCGACCCATTTGTATACCCCTGCGACGGCTGCGCCACCCAGCGCGAGAGCAACCACCGCACTGCCGGCCCGCATCACAGCACGGCGCTGAGCCCGCCGTCCATCGGAATCACCGCTCCGGTCACGTAGGCCGCGCGACTCGAGGCGAGGAACAGCGCCACCTGTGCGATATCCGCCGGATCGGCGTAGCGGCCGAGCGGAACGCGCTTCTGTCCCGCCGCGAGCAGTTCCTCGCGCGCCTTGCCGGACTGTGCGGTCTCCAATGCCAGTGCAGCATCGAGACGCTCCCCAAGCACGGCCCCGGGATTGATGGCGTTGATGCGCACGCCCTTCGGTCCGTACACGCTCGCGAGCCCCACGGTGGCGAGCATCAGCGCCGAATTGGCGGCCCCGCCCGGCAGATGAATGGACGAGGCCACCTTGCCGCCCATGCCGATCACGTTGACCACCGCACCGCGACCCCGCGCGGCCATGCCCGGCAGCAGCGCGTCCATCATGTGAATGTAGGTGAAGTACTTGGCGTCCATGGCCGCGTGCCAGGCGGCGGCGTCGAGGTCGTCGGGCGCATAGCGTTTCGCCGCCCCCGCGGAGTTCACCAGGATGTCGATCTCGCCCATGCGACGTTCGAGTTCACGCGCCGCGCGCTGCGCCTCGTCGGCGCGCGTGAGATCGGCCTGCACGATCACCGGCGGATAGTCGCCGGCCGAGTGCAGTTGCGCGGCGGCGAGCTTCAGGTGCTCCTCGCTGCGGGAAACCAGCGCCACCTGTGCCCCTTCCGCGAGAAACGCCGCCGCGCATGCGAACCCGATGCCGCGGCTGCCGCCGGTCACCACCGCCACCTTGCCCGTCAACTCCAGATTCATCTCGTTCCTTCAGAAAGACATGTCCGCCGCGATCCCGGCGAACACCGCCGCGCCTACCCAGTTGTTGTGGAGGAAAGCCCGGAAGCACCCCTCGCGCGTGCGACCCCGGATCATACGGAATTGCCATGCGCACAGCACCGCCGCCACCGCGAGCCCGGCGAAGTACGGTGCACCCAGGCCCGCGGCCCATCCCAGCCAGGCCATGATTCCCACGAAACCTGCGTGGAACAGCAACACTGCCGCCACGTCGAAGCGCCCGAACAGCAATGCCGCGGTGCGTATGCCGAGCTTCACGTCGTCGTCGCGGTCCACCATGGCGTACTCGGTGTCGTAGGCGAGCGTCCACAGCACGTTGGCGAGCAGCATCCACCACCCGAGCGCCGGCACGCTGCCCTGCAGCGCCGCGAACGCCATGGGAATGCCGAAGCCGAAGGCGATGCCGAGGTACGCCTGGGGCAGCGCGAAGAACCGCTTGGTGAACGGGTAACTCGCGGCCAGGAACAGTGCGACGAAGGACAACTGGATCACGAGACGATCGAGCGGCAGGATCAACAGGAACGCGATCAACGACAAAACGCCCGCCACCAGCAACGCTTCGGTCCCGGAGATTCGCCGTGCCGCCAGGGGCCGGTCCTGGGTGCGCTTCACGTGCGGATCGAAGTCGCGGTCGGCCCAGTCGTTGATCGCGCAGCCGGCCGAGCGCATCAGCGCCGTGCCCGCCACGAAGATGCCGACCACCACCCAGTCAGGCCGGCCGCCGCCCGCGATCCACAGCGCCCACAGGGTCGGCCAGAGCAGCAACAGGATGCCGATGGGGCGATCGAGCCGCACCAAGCGCGCGTAGAGACCGAGTCGCTCGACGATGCCGTTGCGTGGTGGAGTGCTCACATCGGATTGCATCGACGGGTCAGTGGCGCCGGGCCGCCCCAAGCCACTGACGCGCCCCCTCAGGGGGCAGCGACCGCAGCGAGCGTGGGGGCGCGTTCATCTCAGCCCTCGCCGGGCCGCCCCAAGAGGGCTGGCCCCCTGGGGGGGAAGGGCCGAAGGACCATCGGGGGGGGCTTCACCTTATACGCGCAGCAATGCTTCACGACTCCCGAGCCAGCGCTCCACGTGCCGGCGCGCATGCTCCGGCCAGCGCTGGAGCAATTCGGCGGCGGTATCCCGTGCCCGCTCGAGCAACGCGGCGTCGCGGTCGAGGTCGGCGAAGCGCAGCATCGGCACGCCGCTCTGGCGCGCGCCCAGCAGTTCGCCCGGCCCGCGCACGCGCAAGTCCTCGCGCGCGATCTCGAACCCGTCGGTGTTCTCGTAGACGATCTTCAGCCGCTCGCGCGCGGTCTCCGACAACGGTTGCTGATAGAGCAGGATGCAGGCGGATTCTGCGCTGCCGCGACCCACGCGGCCGCGCAACTGGTGCAGTTGCGACAGTCCCATGCGCTCGGCGTGCTCGATCACCATCAACGTGGCATTGGGCACGTCGACGCCGACCTCGATGACGGTGGTGGCCACCAGCAACTGGACCTCCCCCCCCTTGAAGGCAGCCATCACCTGCGCCTTCTCGTCGGACTTCAACCGTCCGTGCACCAGCCCGACGCGCAGGTCCGGAAACGTTTCCGTCAGGAGGGCGTGGGTATCGAGCGCCGTCTGCAATTGCAGTTGCTCGCTTTCCTCTATGAGCGGACAGACCCAGTACGCCTGGCTGCCGGTCATGCAGGCATCGCGCACGCGATGGATCACTTCCTCGCGCCGCGCCTCGGATACCAGCTTGGTGACCACCGGCGTGCGGCCAGGCGGCAGCTCGTCGATGGTGGACACGTCGAGGTCCGCGTAGAAGCTCATCGCGAGAGTCCGCGGGATCGGCGTGGCACTCATCATGAGCTGGTGCGGGAGCTCGTCGCCGGCAGCGCCCTTCATCCGCAGTGCCAGGCGCTGGTGGACCCCGAAGCGATGCTGCTCGTCGACGATCGCCAGGGCCAGGTGGCGAAACACCACGTGCTCCTGGAACAGCGCGTGAGTGCCTACCGCGACGGCCGCCTGTCCGCTCTCGACGGCGGCGAGACCGGCCTTGCGCGCCTTCGCACCGAGACTGCCGGCGAGCCAGGCGACTTCGATCCCGAGCGGGGTCAGCCATTGCGAAAACTTGGCGTAGTGCTGCTCGGCGAGGATCTCGGTGGGCGCCATCACGGCAACCTGGAACCCACGTTCGACCGCCGCCAGCGCAGCCAGTGCCGCGACGATCGTCTTGCCGCTGCCCACGTCACCTTGCAGCAGGCGCTGCATCGGGTGGGGTCGCGCGAGATCCGCACGGATTTCCGCCAGCACGCGCCGCTGGGCCCCCGTCAAGGTGAACGCCAGACCGTCGAGCAACCGACCGGCGAGCGCGCCGTCGCCGGCGAGCACCGGCGCACGGGCGGCGTCGCGTTCGCGCCGGTGCAGCCGCATCGACAGCTGCTGCGCGAGCAGTTCGTCGAACTTGATGCGCAGCCACGCCGGATGAGTCTTCTGCTCGAGCGCATCGAGTGCGACGTCCACCGGCGGATCGTGCAGCAGGCGAATGCAACTCCCGAACGCCGGCAGGCGCAAGCGCTTGGTCACGGTCTCGGGCAACGTGTCGTCGAGTTCGCACGTGGCCAGCGCGCCGGCGACGGCCCGCGTCAGTGCGAACTGCGACAGACCTGCGGTCGTCGGGTACACCGGGGTCAGCTTGTCGGGCAGCGGTGTGCGTGCGGTCACGACCTTGATGCGTGGATGCACCATCTCCGCGCCGAAGAAACCCTGCCGGATCTCGCCCACCAGCCGCACCCGGGTGTCGGTCGCCAACTGCTTCTGCTGGCTCGGGTAGAAATGCAACAGACGTACCGTCAGCTCGCCGCCGTCATCGCGCACGCGCGCCACCAGTTGGCGTCGCGGCCGGAACTTCACCTCGCAGTCCACTACCACGCCCTCGACCTGCACCAGGGTGCCGTGCGCTGCCTCGGCAATGGGCAGCACGCGCGTCTCGTCCTCGTAGCGCAGCGGCAGGTGCAGCACGAGATCGAACGGGCGGTGAATTCCCAGCTTGGTCAGGCGATCGGCAACGGCGCGCGGCACACCCGGAAAAGCCTCGGGCGGCGCCGCCGGCGCCATCGGCCGGTCGCGCGGCACGGCGTTGCCTATTGCGGCGGCACCAGGATCGCGTCCACTTCCACCGCCGCGCCGCGCGGCAGCGCCGACACCTGCACCGTGGTGCGCGCGGGAAATGGCTCGCGGAAGTACTGCGGCATTATCTCGTTCAGCTTGGCGAAGTTGGCAAGGTCGGTGAGATAGACCGTCACGCGCACGGCATCGTGCAGTTGGGCGCCCGCCGCGGTGGCGACCGCCTGCAGATTCCGGAAGACGCGGTGGATCTGGTTCTCGATGCCGTCCACCAGTTGCATGGTGGCCGGATCGAGAGGGGTCTGGCCGGACAGATAGATGGCACCACCGGCCTTGATGGCCTGCGAATAGGTGCCGATGGCGGCGGGTGCGGCGCTGGAATGGACGGGCTGGCGCATGACGGGTCCTTGGGCGGGCTCAACTCCGGGGCAGATGGTATGCGACCGGCGGCACGGCCTCAAACTGGCGGGGCCTCTCGCTGCGACGCACAATGACAAGTGCTACCATCCGCGCCGCTGGCAACGTGGGAGTGTTCATGCAGGAATCCGCAAGCCCGACGCCTCCCGCGCCGGACGCCGTACCGAATCACACGCCGCGCAGCGGCCTGCTCGGACTGGCCCTGGGCGCCGTGGGGGTGGTCTTCGGCGACATCGGGACCAGTCCGCTGTACACCATGAAGGAAGCGTTCGGGCCCGGCCACGGCCTCGCGCTCACCCACGACAACGTGCTGGGCATCCTGTCGCTGGTGTTCTGGTCGCTGATGCTGTTCGTGACCCTGAAGTACATCACGTTCATCATGCGCGCCGACAACCGCGGCGAAGGCGGCATCATGGCACTGGTCGCCCTGGTGGTCGGCACCACCGAGCGCGGCTCGCGCGGCCGCTGGTGGTTGATGGCGCTCGGCATGTTCGGCGCCGCGCTGTTCTACGGCGACAGCATGATCACGCCGGCCATCTCGGTGCTGTCGGCCGTCGAGGGCCTCACCGTGGCGACCACGGTGTTCGACCCGTACATCGTGCCGATCACGGTCGCGGTGATCATCGGGCTCTTCGTCGTGCAGTTCAAAGGCACCGGCATCGTCGGCGCACTGTTCGGCCCGATCACCGCTTGCTGGTTCGTGGTGCTAGCGATCCTCGGCGTCGCCCAGATCGTCCACAACCCGCACGTCCTGAACGGGCTCAATCCGGTCTGGGCGGTGGAGTTCTTCATCAACAACCGGCTGCACGGATTCCTCGCCCTGGGCGCCGTCGTGCTGGCAGTGACCGGCGCCGAGGCGCTGTATGCCGACATGGGGCACTTCGGCAAGAACCCGATCCGCGTCGCCTGGCTCGGCCTGGTGTTCCCGGCGCTGATCCTCAACTATTTCGGGCAGGGTGCCCTGCTGCTGTCCGACCCGGCCGCCGTGGAGCATCCGTTCTTCCACATGGTGCCATCCTGGGCACTGTATCCGATGGTGGCGCTCGCCACCCTTGCCACGGTGATCGCGTCCCAGGCAGTCATCTCCGGTGCCTATTCGCTCACGCGCCAGGCGATCCAGCTCGGGTACTGTCCGCGCCTCGCGATCCGCCACACGTCGGAGAAGGAGATCGGCCAGGTCTACATGCCGTGGATCAACTGGGCATTGCTGTTCGCCGTGCTGGTGCTGGTGCTCGGTTTCCGTTCGTCGAGCGCGCTCGCCTCGGCCTATGGCATTGCCGTGACGGGGACGATGGCGATCGACACCATCCTGCTGTTCTTCGTCATCACCCGCATCTGGAAATGGGGGCAGACTGCCGCGTGGATCATCTGCGGTGTGCTGCTCTTCGTGGACCTCGCCTACTTTGCGGCGAACTCGGTCAAGATCCTGCAAGGCGGCTGGTTCCCGCTGGCGATCGCCGCCGGCGTGTACATCGTGATCTCCACCTGGCGTCGCGGCCGCGAGATCCTGTTCGAGCGCCTGCGACCCGGTGCGATCCCGATCGAACCGTTCCTTGCCTCCATCGCGATCCATCCGCCGCAGCGGGTGCCGGGCACGGCCATCTTCCTCACCGCGGGCCGCGAAGGCGTGCCGCACGCGATGCTGCACAACTTGAGCCACAACAAGGTGCTGCACGAGAAGGTGGTGCTGCTCACGGTGCTCACCGAAGACGTGCCGTATGTGCCGGACGAGAGCCGCATCGAGCTCGAGCCACTGGGCGAAGGGTTCTACCGGATGAATGTCCGCTACGGCTTCAAGGACGAGCCCGACATTCCCGCCGCGCTGCAGCTGCCGAACCCGTGCGGCCTCGAGTTCAGCCTGATGGAGACCTCGTTCTTCCTGTCGCGCCAGACCATCGTGCCGACCAAGGCGCCGGGCATGGCCATCTGGCGTGAGAAGCTGTTCGCCACCATGTCGCGCAACGCGGCCAGCGCGACCGAGTTCTTCCGCATCCCCACCAACCGCGTGGTCGAGTTGGGCACGCAGATCGAGATCTGATGCTGGAGAACCTGGAGCGTCTGCTGGCACGCGGCAAGGACGGTGCGCTGTTGCGTTTCAGCATCGCCGGCGAGTACCTGAAGCGCGGCGACACCGCGGCGGCCGTAGCGCATCTGCGCAAGTCGGTAGAGCTCGACCCCAAGTACTCGGCCGGCTGGAAGCTCCTCGGCAAGGCCTACGAGACGGCAGGGCAATTGAACGACGCGGAGCAGGCCTGGCGCGAGGGCGTGAGCGTCTCCGAGGTGAACGGCGACCTGCAGGCCGCGAAGGAGATGAAGGTGTTCCTGAAGCGGCTGGCGAAGGCGCGTTCGAAGGACTGAGGGTCGCGGGAGAAGGCACTCCTCCCCCCGCGAATGCGGGGGGAGGTTGGGAGGGGGGTGGCGCATGATCATCCCCTGCCCCCACCCCGACCCTCCCCCGCCTTCGGCGGGGAAGGGAGAAGAACCTCAATGCCGCGTCTTCGACTCCGGGAACATGTACACCTTCCCGCCCTTCATGCGCGGCGGCGACGGCTGCGACCCCTTGCTCACGGCATCGAGCGCGCTGTCGAACACGATCGCCACGACCTTGCGCGACGCATCGCGGTAGCAACGCAGCTTCAACTGATCGATGTGCCAGTACGGATCGGCGAGGCGATCGCAGCGCGCGAGCTCCATCAGGAATCCGCCATTCGCGAGCACGATGCGGCGCGCCTGGTGTTCGGTCCCGGCGATGGCCGCGGCAAACTCCGGAGGATGCTGGCCGAGCGATTCGTCGAGCAGGCCAACGGCCACGGGTCGAGCCGGTTCGCCCAACACGGTGCGCTCGAAGCCCACGGTGGTGACGAACGAGTCCATGCCCTTGTAGGTCTCGATGTCGCAGGTGTAGGCCTCGTGGTGGAACACGAAGAAGCTCACGGCGGCCTGGCCCCACTTGAGCGCCGTCTCGACCGCGAAGGACAGATCCCACTTGCCGGCCTTGATGTCCGGAATCACGCTGCGGCCGCCGCCGCGTGACTGGCACACCACCGCGAGCGACCCCGAGCGCACCTCGAATCCGGCGAACTCCTCGAAGTCCGAGTGCGACATGTACTCGTAGGTCTCCTCGAGTCCGTCGGCCATCTCGCCCTTTTCGTAGACCACCTTGCCGTCGTAGCCGGCGCCGTCGGGATAGAAGTACTCGAGGGCGAAGCGCAGCTTCGGATACTCCTCCGAGAGCATGCGCACGAGCCCGAGCAGCGGCGTGCGGCTGGTGTAGAACTCGTAGGTAACGGCGCCGTCGGTCTCGCTCACCACCAGGACCGGGTGGCTGGAATCCGCGTAATCCCCCCACCGCTCGCGCAGGAATGCGCACAGGCGCCCCATGGTGCGCGACGAATCGTCGAACAGATGCTCAGGGACGGCGTCGAAATCGCCGAACTTGAGGAAGTGGTCGAGCTCGGTGCCCCAGCGCTCGGTCTCTTCCAACTCCTTGCGGAACGTCTTCACGTCCGCCGGATCGCCGGCCACCTGCAGCACCTGGCGGCAGCCGTCCTCCTCGTCCTCGGGCTCGAGATAATCGTCTTCAGACATGGGAGGAGGCAATCACGAATGTCGATCCAGAGCCGGCACGATTAGGACCGGGCGAGCACCGGCATCTTCGAATCTGGTGGAGACGAGGAGGATCGAACTCCCGACCTTCGCATTGCGAACGCGACGCTCTCCCAGCTGAGCTACGTCCCCACGGCCGCCTTTGATCACGGCGAGGGCGGGATTCTAGCGCGAGTCCCCGGCCAGGGTAAATCCTCGCTGAACCGCGCTCAGGGCCTTACGGCTGCCGACCGCCGGCGATAGGCCCAGGCGAACATCGCCACTCCGGCGATGACCATCGGCAACGACAACCACTGGCCCATGCTCAAACCCCACGCGAGCAGCCCGAGGAAGCCGTCCGGCTCGCGCGTGAACTCCACCAGGAACCGCAGCAGCCCGTAACCGATCAGGAACAGGCCCGACACGGCACCGAGCGGCCGCTGCCGGCGCGAGAAGATCCAGAGCACCGCGAACAGCACGATGCCCTCCAGCGCGAACTCGTACAGTTGCGACGGGTGGCGCGGCAGAGCGTCGGCGTTCGGAAACACCACCGCCCACGGCACGTCGGTGGGGCGCCCCCACAGTTCCCCGTTGATGAAGTTGCCGATCCGCCCGAGCCCCAGGCCCGCGGGACACAGGGGCGCTATGAAATCGGTGACCGCGAGCCATGGCTTGTGGTGCCGCCAGGCGAAGAACGCCATGGCGATGATGACGCCCAGGAAGCCGCCGTGGAACGACATGCCGCCTTCCCACACGTAGAACACGTGCAGCGGATTGTCGACGTAATCGGCGAACTTGTAGAACAGCACGTAACCCAGGCGTCCGCCCAGCACGACACCGATCACCGCGTAGAACAGCAGATCGTCGATGTCCTTGTACGTCCAGCCCGATTGCGGCTGGCTGCGCACGCGGCTGCGCCCGAGCAGGAGCCCGATGACGAAGCCCGCGAGGTACATGAGTCCATACCAGCGCACGGCCACGGGGCCGAGCTTGAACGCGATGGGATCGAACTGCGGGTGGATCATGCCGGGAAGCGATGCAGGAAGCGCGCCGGATTATACGGGGGAGCCCCGCATGGTTCTTCAGGGAATCTCCGACGCCGGCATGCGCACCAGGATGATCGAGGTCTTGCGCTCGAGCCAGCGCGTGGATCGGTGGCTGTCGTAGAAGCGCGGATTCGGGACCATCGCGGCCAGTCGCGCAGCCTGCGCCGGTCCGAGCTGGCCGGCGCTCACGCCGAAATAGTGCCGCGCTGCGGCCTCCGCGCCGAACACGCCGTTGCCCCATTCGATCACGTTGAGATAGATCTCGAAGATGCGACGCTTGCTCATCACGAGCTCCAGCATCACCGTGATCACCGCTTCCTGGAGCTTGCGCCAAGGCGTGCGTTTGGACGACAGGAACAGGTTCTTCGCGAGCTGCTGGCTGATGGTCGAGCCGCCAGCGACGATGCGGCCCTTCTTGAGGTTCTTCTCGTAGGCCTTCTGCAGCGCTTCCCAGTCGAACCCTTCGTGGTCGACGAACCGCGCGTCCTCCGACGCCACGATGGCTCGCTTCAGGTGCGGCGAGATCTTCTCGTAGGGGACCCACTTGTGCTTGAGGGCGGCTTCGGGGTTCTTCGACTGCATGACCTCCAACCGGTCGTCCATGAAGCTCGACGACGACGGATTGAACTTCACCCACCACAGGATGCAGGCGAACATCCAGAGCTGATAGACCACGATGATGACGGCCAGGATCAGGCAGGCGTGCCACACGCCCTTCCCGATGGCTTTCAGCACGACGGCGCGCCGCCCCGCGTCACAACTGGCTGCGCAGCAGGGCGAGCACCGGTGCGGTTGCGGGCCGCACGCCCCGCCAGAGTTCGAAGGCTTCCGCCGCCTGCTCCACCAGCATGCCGAGGCCATCGGCAACGCGCGCGGCCCCGGCAGCCAGCGCCTGTTCCATGAACAGCGTCTGGCCGCGGCCGTACATCATCTCGTAAGCGAGCGCGCAGTCCTCATACACGGACGCGGGCAGTGGCGGGCATTCGCCGCCGATGCTGGCCGCGGTGGCATTGAGGACCACATCGAACCGCGCATCGAGCTTCTCGAAGCTCACCGCGCGGATCGGCCCGCGGGCTGCGAACTGCGCAGCGAGCGCCTCGGCCTTGGCCACGGTCCGGTTTGCCACGACCAGTTCGGCCGGTTGCCGCCCGAGCAACGGCACGATCGCACCCTGCGCTGCGCCGCCGGCCCCCACCAGCAGCAGGCGCTTGCCGGTCAGGTGGACGCGGAGGTTGGACTCGAGGTCGCGCACGAGACCCGCGCCGTCGGTGTTGTCGCCGAAAGAGTCGGCCCCTTCGAACTTCAACTGGTTGACCGCGCCCGCAGCTTCAGCGCGGTCGGACAACTGGGTCGCGTAGGCACAGGCTTCGAGCTTGAACGGCAGCGTCACGCTGAGGCCGCTGCCGCCCTCGGCCCGGAAGCGATCGACCGCCGCGCGAAAGCCATCGACCGGCGCCAGGATGCGATCGTAGGAAATGTCCTGGCCGGTCTGGCGCGCGAACTCGGCATGGATCACCGGTGACTTGCTGTGCGCGATGGGATTGCCGATGACGGCGTAGCGGTCGGTCATGCTGCGGGCACTGCGCTCATTCGCTCACCAGCGCTTCGGCGCGAGTGAACGACCAGCTGCGGGTCACCGAGAGAATGTCGTATTCCTTGCGGATGGCCGGCGGAAAAGGCGCGAACGGCGAGGCGAGTTCGATCACCCGGCGCGCGGCGCGATCGAGCACGGCATGCCCGGACGAGCGTTCGATCTCGACCTTCTCGACGCTGCCGTCGGCGCGGATCGACACCGTGAGCAGCAGCGAGCCGAAGATGCCCTGGCGCTTGGCTTCCTCGGGGAAGTTGCGGGTGCCGATACGCTCGATCTTCTGGCGCCAGTCGTCGACGTACTGGGCATACACCACGCCTTCGGTGCGGGCACCGATGAACTTGCGCTTGGGCAGTTTCTGGTACTGGTCCATCTGTCGCGCGATCTGCGCTTCGAGCTTCTGGATCTCGAGCCGGCGCTGGTCCACTTCCACCGGGTCGCGCCCTTCGGCACGGTCCTGCGGCCGCTTCGGATTTTCCACCGGAACCTCGGTCCGGTAGTCGGACTTCAACTGCGCCATCATCCGCTGCACGTCCGCCTCGAGCTGCTCGATGCGGCGCGCCGCCACCGACATCTCGCTGGTGGTGCTGGCGGCGATGGCCGGCAGGTTGGTCTTGGCGCGCCGGTCTTCCTCGGTGTTGCCGCCGCCGTCGAGATCGGCCTGGGCCAGCGCATCGGCCTTGCGCGGCTTCTGCGCCGACTTGCTGTTGACCAGCACCACTTCCATGGGCGCGGTCAGGTGCTCCAGCCAACGGCCGTCGGGCGGCACGAACTTGATGAGCAGCAGGGTCGCGTGCGCCACCAGCGAGAGCGCGATCGCCACCGGCAGGATCTGGTTGCCGGCGTTGAGCGGCGCGAGATCGTCGAGATTCAGCGGCGCCGGAGAATAGGCTTGCGCAGACACCGTCGGGCGGGAGGAAGACGCACACATCGATTGTATGCGAGGGCAGGCGGGCTTTAGGGAGTTTCCGCCACCTTGCCGACGAAGCGGCAGTCGCATTCCAGGGTGAGGAGGTCGATGGCGGACAACTCCACTTCGACCGGCGTGCCTGCGGCCAGGTCGGGCAACGACGGCGTCCGCAGGTAGAGCGGAATGCGGTCGATGCGCACCAGGCTTTCGCGCACGACGCTCGCCCGCGTGCGCTGCGCCGCTTCCTGCAGGATCCAGCGCAGGCACCAGTAACGCTCCATGCCGCGCTGAAACTCGGCGTAGGCGTCGTAGGCGAGCTCGAAATCGCGCATGGCGATGACCAGTTCGTCGCCGCCCTTGCGGTAGGGCGGGGCCTCGCCCCGGGTGAGGGCGATGATCTGGCGCTGGTTCACCAGGTCGACGAAGCGCCGCAACGGCGAACTCGACCAGGCGTACTGCGCGACACCCAGGCCTTCGTGCGGCGCCGGGACGGTGGACATGCGCACCTTCCCGCCCCCCTGCACCCGATAGATGCCGGGCACGTCCGCCTGGGAGAGCTGCCGGCCCCATTCCGCGTTGGCGAGGATCATCATCTCCGCCACGAGCTTGTCCACGGGCGAACCGCGCTTGCGTTCGACGATGCGCACCCGGTCGTCATCGACATAGAAGTTGTAGTCCTGGCGGTCCGGCCCGTTGTCGGCCTTGCCGCGGGCCGCCTCGAGCACGCCGGCGTAGCGCCACAGCAACTCGAGTTCGGTCCCCCACGGAAAGTCCATGGTGCCGGCCGCCAGAGTGGTTTCGTTGAACCGGTCCTCCAGCGTGTCGTGCCGCAGGTTCGCCGCGATGGTGACGCGCTCGATCCGGGTGTCGAACCCGGCCGGCGCGAGATCGGCGTCGATGAGTGCATACAGCGACAACACCGGGCGCACGCTGCCCTGCGCCAAAGTGAATCGATCGATGACGGCATCGGGGAGCATCGTGATCTTGCGCCCCGGCATGTAGACGGTGGACAGGCGTCGTGCCGCCACCTGATCCAGGGGTCCGCCGACGCCGATGCCGAGCGCCGGTGCCGCGATATGGATGCCGATCTTCCAGCCGCCGCCCGCCAAGGCCGTCACGGACAGCGCGTCGTCGATCTCGGTGGTGGTCGCGTCGTCGATGCTGAAGGCCTGGACCTCGGCCAGCGGCAATCCGGCGAAGTCGTCGGCAGGCTCGACCGCATCGAACCCCGTGCCTTGCGGGAAATGTTCGCGCAGGAAGCGCCGCAGATGATAGTCGTGGCTCGAGGGAATGGCGCCGCAGCGCTCCAGGAGATGCGGCGCGCCGAGTCCGGTTGCGGCGCAGGCAGCCTCGAGCGCCTTGAACTCGATCGAGCCCTTGTCCGGTTCGTACAGGAGTTCGTCGAGCTTGGTGCGAATCCCCTCCGGCAGCTCGAAGCGCGTGAGCTGAGCGACGTACTCGGCCTGCGCGGCCGCCTGCTGCCGCTTGCGTTCCACGCTCGCGAGGGCCGCCTTGAGCGCATCGGCCGGTGCCGCCCGGTAGCGCCCCTTGCCTTTCTTGTAGAAATGCATGGGTGAACCGTGCAGGCGGATCAGCAGGCCCGCCGATTCCGGGGGGGAGGGTTCGTGCCCGAAGTAGTCCTTCGCGAGAACGCCGAACTCGAACTCGTCCTGCGGCGCCACTTCCCACAGGAAGTTCGCGTCGAGTTCGTCCGCCACCTTCTGCGCGCTGTCGAGGAACGGCGTCAGGCCCGGCTGCTCGAACCGCAGCACCACGGCATTCGCCTTGATCTTGCTGCGCTTGCCGTGCGCGGCCTCGACCTGCAGCGAGGTGTTGTTGTCGGCGAGCACGGCGCCTACCTTGAAGGCGCCGTCCTCCTCGTAGAACACGTTCACGATGGAATACTTCAGGGCAAAAGGGGCGCGATTATAGCTGCCGGGTCGCCACCCGCCGGTCGCCGAAGGCGAGCACGGACTCGAGATGTTGTTCGAAATCGGCGAAGCCGTGATCCGAGCCCTGCACCACGAGCTGCCGAGCCCCGGCGTACTTCGCCACGGCAACGCGGTAGTCGAGCACCTCGTCGCCGGTGGTCACCATGAGGTAGTAGCGCTCGAGGCGGGTCGGATTCGCGACGTGATAGGCGGCCATCTGAGCAAGGTGGTCGCGCGTCAACTCGTAGGCCGCACCGGTGTACAGGTTGCGCTGCGGCCCGAGGTAGGCCTCGAGGCCCACGTGCGGGTCGATGGCAGGATTCACCAGCACGGCACGGCAACCGTGATGCTCGGCGAGCCAGGTGCCATAGAAACCACCGAGCGAACTGCCCACCAGGGTGACCGACTCTGGATCACGGCCTTGGAACAGCGCTTCGAGTTGGTGCATGGCCTCCCGTGGCCAGGGAGACAGTGCGGGGCATGCGAACTCGTCGCCGCGACCGAGCGCCGTCAGGCGCGCGTGCAACTGCTGCGCCTTGATCGACGCCGGTGCGCTGTTGAAGCCGTGGATGTAGAGGTACATGAGCGCAGTGCATGGACGCGGGTTTGCTTACCCTATCATTCTTCCCGCCCGCCATGATCGAGACTCTCCCATGCCCAACCGCCGCGACTTCCTCGCCGGTGCCGCCGCTGCGGCGGCCCTGCCCATGATGCCCAGTGCCCACGCCGAAACCAACGAACGTCCCGAGATCGCGGCGCTCGCCGCCGGCCACATCGGGCAATACCAGGGCGGCGTCTATCTGCTGCCCGCCACCAGTGAAACCGTGCAGTGGGGCTGGTTCGACAACAGCGAAGAGCCGCGGGCCCGGATCCGTTCCGGCGACACGCTGGTCATGGAAACCATGATGGCCTCCATGAACCAGGTGCTGCCGGGCGTGCCGGTGGACGAGATCACACGCCTGCGCTTGGCACACCCGGGTCGCGGGCCCCACACCATCACCGGGCCGGTGTTCGTCGAAGGCGCGATGCCCGGCGACGTGCTGAAGATCCGCTTGAACCGCATTGTCCCGCGCGCCTACGGCGCCAACTGGAATCTCCCCGGCGAGCTCAAGCTGGGGCAGTTCCCCGACGTCTTCCGTCAGCCCCAGGTGAAGTACTTCTTCTTCGACATGCACCGCGGTGTCACCGAGTTCCTGCCGGGCATAGAACTGCCGGTGCGGCCGTTTCCGGGCATCGTCGGCGTCGCGCGCGCCGAGAGCGGCAAGTTCAGCACCGTGCCGCCCGGACCGTTCGGCGGCAACATGGACGTGCGCGAGCTGGTGCAGGGCGCCACGCTGTACCTGCCCGTGTTCGTCGACGGCGCGCTGCTGTGGTCGGGGGATTCCCACGCGGCCCAGGGCAACGGCGAGATCAACCTGACCGCCATCGAGACCGCCTTCAACGAACTCAACATGACCATCGAGGTGGTGAAGGGCAACACCATCGCCTGGCCGCGCATCGAGACGCCGACGCACTGGATCACCGTCGGCTATGACCGCGACCTCGACAAGGCGCTCGACATCCTCGAGGAAGAGACGGTGAAGTTCCTCACGGACTCGCGCGGACTGAGCGCGACGGCGGCGCGCAAGTTCATGAGCGCCCACGGCGACTGCCGGGTGTCGGAAGTGGTGAACCAGTTGAAGGGCGTCTACTGCATGCTGCCGAAGCGGCCGGGCAAGCCCATGCCCGACCGGCCGACGCAGGAGACGCGCAGCAACTTCGTCACCCACACCACCGATCGCAGCGCGCAAACGGCGATGAACGACGCAGCGATGCAGATGATCGTGGCGCTGCAGGAGCGCAAGCAGCTGAGCGCGCTCGATGCTTACTCGCTGGCGAGCCTCGCGATGGACGCGCGCATCGGCCGGCTCGAACCGGGCGCGCGGAGCATCCATTGCCTGCTGCCGAAGAAGCTGTGGGTGCCGGCGAAAGGCAAACCGTAAAGCGTGAAACACGAAGGACGCGAAGGGCACGAAGGAAACGCCGAGGGCAGACCGCGGACTTCCTTCGTGTTCCTTGGTGCCCTTCGCGTCCTTCGTGTTGAAAGCGGTTGATTTGCCGGCCGCTCAGCCGCCGAACGGAGCCACCCCGATCCACCACGCGTGCAGCCAGAACGCAAACGCGGCCCAGGCGACGCCACCCACGACCACGGTGATCAGAGTCGGCACTGCCTGACCGGCAGGATAGGTCTTGCCCGCGGCTCGGTCCCGCTGGCGCATCGACTTGAAGGCCAGCACCGCCCACGCGAGGAACGCACCGAACAAAAGGATGTCGGCCAATGTGCCGTTGGCGAGCAAGTGCGCGAACGCCCAGACCTTCACACCCGCGACCATCGGGTGTTGCACTTTCGCCTTGATCGCGTTGCGCGGCACGTAGGCCGCCGCGAGCAGCACGAAGGAGAGCAGCGTCAACAGCGCGGCGACGTGGCGGGTCCAGACCGGCGGCGCCCAGATCGCAATGGGCTCCGCGCGAGCCAGGCTGTAGCCCCAGACGATCAGCACGAAGCCGATCGCGGACACCACGGAGTAGAGGCCCTTCCACTTGCCGTCGCCGAGTTTGGTGCGCTGGCGCGTGCGCCAGTCGTCCGCGAAGATACGAACGGAATGCATGCCGAGAAACAGGACGAGACCTAGGATCAGCGGGATCATGGGGCACCTGTCGAGAAGGAGAGCCGCGCCGCGAGGGTACTACGGGTGCCGCGCGGAGCGGAACGTCAACGGTCAGAGCTTGAGCATGCCGCGTCCGATGTCGACGACACGCCCGCTCACACGGATCAACCGGTCGGCATCCACGCTGAGTCCGAGGCGGCACGCGCGGCCGAGGTGGTCGCCCTGGTGCACCGTCAACCGCACCGGCAATGCGCGCTTGGTCGCGATCAGCCACCCGCCGAGATTGGCGCACGCCGACCCGGTGCCTGGGTCTTCCATGATCACGCCAGGCTGCTTCTCGAAGAAGAAGCGCGTGGCGACCGACCCATCAGGTCGTTCGAACCAGATATAGATCTTCACCATGCCACGATGGTTGGCCCAGCGTTTCGCAAGTTCCGGCACGGCCACTGCGCGGCGCACGGCGTCCTCGGACAGGAGCGGCACCAACAGCTGCTCCATGCCGGTGTTGACCCACAGCGGCGTTGCGCCGATGTCGGTCGGAACGACATTCAACATGCTCGCGAGGTCCTGCAGCGACGCTTCCGGCTTGCGCCACTGCGGGGCGTTGGCCTGCAGCGTGAAGGAATCGCCGACCCGCTCGACCGGGATGACGCCGGCCTGCATGTCCAGGACGAGGCGGTCGCCCGTACGCTTCAGTTCGCTCACTACCGCAGCCGTGCCGAGCGTCGGATGTCCCGCGAACGGCAATTCGCCGTTGGGCGTGAAGATGCGCACGGCCGCATCCGCGCGCTCCGACGGCAAGACGAACGTGGTCTCGGACAGGTTGAACTGGATCGCGAGCGCCAGCATGTCCGCGTCGGTGAGTCCGCTGCCGTCCTCGAACACGCACAACGGATTGCCCGACAACACGCTTTCGTGCGCAAAGACGTTGACCAGCCGGTAGGCGTACTCAGCCACAGCACGCGCCGGGCCGCCCCAAGCGAGCTGGCCCCCTCGGGGGGAAGGGCCGAAGGCACTTCGGGGGGGAGGTCACCTTACACGCGCCGGGCCGCCCCAAGCGATAGTCATCTCCCCAGGCGCTCGAGCAGCTTGCCGTGGATGCCGCCAAAGCCGCCGTTGCTCATCACGAGCACGTGGTCGCCGGATTTCGCTTCGACGGCGATCGCTTCGACCAACTGCCCGAGATCCTCGAAGGTCTGTGCCTTCGCACCGAGCGGTTTGAGCGCATCCGCGGCATCCCAGCCCAATCCACCGGCGTAGCAGAACACCTTTTCGGCATCGACCAGACTGCCGGGCAACAACGCTTTCATCACGCCCAGCTTCATGGTGTTCGAGCGCGGCTCCAGCACCGCGAGGATGCGGGCCTTGCCCACCTTGCGCCGCAGCCCCGCGATCGTGGTCTCGACGGCGGTCGGGTGGTGCGCGAAATCGTCGTACACGGTGATGCCGTCGACCACGCCGCGCACTTCCATGCGGCGCTTGACCCCCTTGAACGCGCCGAGCGCCTCGATGGCGACGTCCACAGGGACGCCGACGTGACGGGCTGCCGCGATCGCCGCCAGCGCGTTCATGCGGTTGTGGGCCCCGAGCTGGTCCCATTGCACGCGGCCGAGTCTGGCACCTCCCAGCAGAACGTCGAATGCGCCGTCCGCATCCGCTCCCGCCTCCTGCCAGCCGGCATCGGCGCCGAAGCGCTCCACCGGCGTCCAGCACCCGCGCGCCAGCACCCGGTCCATGCTTTCCTCGATGCCGTTGGCGACGATGAGGCCGTTGCCCGGCACGGTGCGCACGAGATGGTGGAACTGTGTCTCGATGGCGGCGAGGTCGGAAAAGATGTCCGCGTGATCGAACTCGAGATTGTTGAGGATCGCGGTGCGCGGCCGGTAGTGGACGAACTTCGAGCGCTTGTCGAAGAACGCCGTGTCGTACTCGTCGGCTTCGATCACGAAGAAGGGATCGCTCGTGGTCCGCGCCGACAAGCCGAAATCGAGCGGCACGCCGCCGATCAGGAAGCCGGGATTCAGCTTGGCGTACTCCAGGATCCACGCCAGCATGGAAGTGGTGGTGGTCTTGCCGTGGGTGCCCGCCACCGCGAGCACCCATTTTTCGCGCAGCACCGATTCGGCCAGCCATTGCGGCCCCGAGACGTACGGCAGGCCGCGGTTCAGTATCTCTTCCATCAGCGGATTGCCGCGCGAGACCACGTTGCCGATCACGAAGAGGTCGCAGCCGATGTCCGCCTGCTCCGGCCCGAAGCCTTCGGTCAACTCGATGCCCTGGGCCTCGAGCTGGGTGCTCATGGGCGGGTACACGTTGGCATCGCAGCCCGTGACCTTGTGGCCGGCCTGCTTCGCGATCACGGCGATGCCGCCCATGAAAGTGCCGCAGATACCGAGGATGTGGATGTGCATCGGATGAATCGCGCGTGGTCCGCGCCGTCAGTTCGGGTCGGCCGGCATCATATCGCCTTCAGCAACGGCAAAACCCATCAGCGCGGCGATGCGATCGGCATCCCCGGCCAGTTCCCCGCTCGCACCCTGCCAGGCGAGGCGTCCGCGATCCAGCACGGCGGCTCGGGCCGTCAATGCGAGCGCTTTCTCGACGTGCTGCTCGGCCAGCAGGATCGCAACGCCCTCGTCCGCAAGGCGCCGGATCGCATCTTCCAGTTCGTCGATGACGATGGGGGCCAGCCCTTCGAACGGCTCGTCCAGCAGCAACAGCTTCGGATTGAGCATCAATGCGCGGCCGATCGCGAGCATCTGCTGCTCGCCGCCCGAGAGTTGCCCGCCGCGATGCCGGCGGCGTTCTGCGAGCCGGGGGAACAGCTCGTGAACGCGTTCCAGGGTCCAGGGTCCGGCACGGCCGACCACAGTGAGATTCTCGGTCACCGACAGGGATGGAAAGATGGCGCGCTCCTGCGGGACCCACGCGATGCCGGCACGCGCCCGCCGAAGTGGCGACCAGCGGGTGATTTCATGGCTGCCGAAGCGCACGGTTCCGGCGCGCTGCCGGGCAAGACCCAGCAGCGCAGCGATCAGGGTCGACTTGCCCGCGCCGTTCCTGCCCAGGAGGGCGAGCCCCGCCCGGGGCAGCGCCAGCGAAACATCCTCCAGCACGATCGCATCGCCGTAGCCGGCGGTCAGGTGCTCCGCTTCGAGAACCGTATCGTTCATGCGGCGCGACCCAGGTAGATCTGCTTCACCCGCGCATCGCCGGCGATCTCCTGCGGGGTGCCTTCGGTCAGGATCGCCCCGCCCACCAGTACGGTGATGCGTTGCGCGAAGCGGAAAACGAGATCCATGTCGTGTTCTATGAACAGCACCGTGAGATCGCCGGGCAGGCCCGCGATCGCTTCGAACAGCGCGACGCTCTCGCGACGCGGAACACCGGCGGCAGGCTCGTCGAGCAACAGGATGCGCGGGCGGCAGGCGAGCGCCAGAGCGATCTCGAGCAGACGCTGCTCGCCGTACGCGAGGTCGCGCGTGCGAACATCGGCGACACCTTCGAGTTTCAACAATCGCAAGGTCGCACGCGCCGCCTGGAACTCTTGGGCGCGCGCATCGAGGCCGCGCCAGGCGTCCAGCGCCGCACCGGTACGCTGACACGTCGCCAGCAGCACGGATTCCAGGACGGTGAGCTCGGGAAACAGGCTGTTGATCTGGAAGGTGCGCACGAGGCCGCGCCGCACTCTTTGTTCCGGACGCAGCGAAGTGACGCGTTCGGAACCGATGTAGACCTCGCCCGCGGTGGCCCGCACCGTGCCGGTCAACAGATTGATGAGCGTGGTCTTGCCGGCGCCGTTCGGCCCGATGACGGCGTGCCGGGCGCCGCGCGGCAGTTGCATCGTGACGCCGTCGAGGGCGTGAAAATCGCCGAAGCGCTTGCTCAGGCCTTCGGTACGCAGGGTCGAACTCATGGCGCAGGCCCCGCTCGCCGGCGGCGCACGCCCAGGACACGGTGGCCGAGACCCAGGATGCCGTCGCGCCCCACGAGCACGATGAGCACCAGGCCTGCGCCGAGCCAGAACTGCCAGTAGACGGGATCCAGCGAGGACAGGTAATGGTGCGCGATCATGAACACCGCAGCGCCGATGAAGCCACCGTACAGCAAGCCGGCGCCGCCGACGATCAGCATCACCAGCAGTTCCGCGGAGCGACCGAACGACAGGACATCGAGCCCGACGAACTGCGTCGTCTGCGTGAGGAGGGCGCCCGCCACCCCGGCGCACGCCGCCGAGAAGGTGTAGACGGCCGCGAGATGCAGATCCACGCGACACCCGATGGCGCGCATGCGTGCGGGGTTGCCGCGGATGCCGCGCAGGCTGAGCCCGAAGGGTGAACGCACCAGCCGCCGCGCCGCCAGGAACAGGACGAACACCACGGCGAGCACGTAGCCGTAAGCGGTGCGCCCGTAGATATCGAAGCGCAAGGCGCCGAACAACGGTTGCACCTCCACGCCTTGAAGGCCATCGACACCGCCGGTGATGGCGCCGAGCCGGTTGGCGAGTTCGAACAGCAGGAGTCCGAGTCCGGTAGTGATCATGAGGCGGGTGAGATCGGTGCCGCGCACCACCAACGGGCTGGTGATCAGACCGGCGAGCGCGGCCAACAGACCGGCCGCGATCAGACCGGAGATCGGTTCGCCCCAGCCATGAGCCGCGAGCAGTCCCGCCGAGTAAGCACCGACACCGAAGTAGGCGGCATGACCGAGCGAGAGGATGCCGGCGTAGCCGAGAATGAGATCGTAGGAGAGCGCGAACAGGCCCGCGATCAGCACCTGACTGGCGAGCGGCAACCGGCTCGGCCAGAGGACGAAGCCCGCGGCCAGCACCAGCCAGAAGGCGGCTTCGAGCCAGAGGCCGCGTACCCTCACGCGCGCGCCACCAGACCCTGCGGCCGCACGATCAGCAGCAGCACCATGATCGCGTACAGGATGAACGCTCCCACCTGGGGCAGGTAGTACTTGCCGGCGACGTCGGCCACGCCCAGCAGGAGTGCGGCGAACAACGGACCCTTCACGCTGCCGGTCCCGCCGACCGCGACGACCAGCAGGAAGTAGACGATGTACTTCAACGGAAACGTCGGGTCGAGGCCCAGCACCTCCACGCCGAGCGCACCGCCCAGCCCCGCGAGACCACAGCCGACGGCGAACGTGAGCTGGAACACCAGCGCCACGCGGATGCCGAGCGCCTCGGCGACCCGTGCGTCGTCGACCGACGCGCGCACGGCGGCGCCGAAGCGCGTCCGCTCGAGCACGAAGGTCAGCACTACCGCGAGCGACGCGCCTACCACCAGCAGGAAGCAGCGATAGACGTTGAGGTCCACGCCAAACAAGGACCACTGCCCCGCGAGCGTGCTCGGCAACCGGAGCGGCTGCTGCTGCGATCCGAACGCCCACGTCGCCACGGCGATCGCCATGAACACCAGGCCGATGGTCACGAGCACCTGGTCCAGGTGACTGCGGCGGTAGAAGCGGCGATACAGCACGCGCTCCAGGATCACACCCGCCACCGCCGCGGCGATGAACGCGGCCGGCAGTGCCGCCAGGAACGGCACGCCCCAGCGCTGCATCAGCGCGACACACACGTAGCCCCCCAGCATCGCGAAGGCCCCGTGGGCCAGGTTCACGAAATTCATCAGCCCGAGCGTGACCGAGAGGCCGACACTCACCAGGAACAACAGCATGCCGTACGCGAGGCCGTCGAACAGCACCCCCAGCAGGCTCGCCATCACGCGGTCGGGGGCCTCACGTTACTTGCCGGGATCCTTCACGTTGGCGATCTGCTCGAACTCGACGTTGAACACGCGGCCGCCTCGTTTCTGCACGCGCCGGACGTACACGGTCTGCACCACGTCGCGCGTTTCCGGATCGATCATGATGGGCCCGCGCGGGCTGTCGAGCTTGAGGCCTTTCAGTGCCGCCAGGGCCCGGTCGCCGTCGATGGGCCCGCTGCCGTTGCGGCGAATCGATTCGTAGATGGCGGCCATGCCGTCCCACGCGCCGACGGCCATGAAGTTCGGCTTGAAGTCCGGGCCGGCCACTTCCGCGAACGCCTTCAGGAAGGTGCGGTTCTGCGCGCTGTCGTGCGCGGCCGAGTAGTGGTGAGTGGTCACCACGCCGAGCGGCGTTTCGCCCATCGCTTCGAGTTGACCGTCCTCGGTGACGTCACCGGTCGCGATGACGCGGATGCCGGCCTTGTCGAGCTCGCGCTCCGCGAAGCCTTTCATGAAGGCCACCGGCTGCTCGCCCACCGGCAGGAAGATGAACACCGCCTGGGGCCGCGCATCCTTGATCCGCTGCAGATATGGCGCGAACTCGACGTTGCGCAGCGGGGTGCGCACTTCGCCGACGATCTCGCCGCCGCCGGCGACGAACGTCTTCTTGAACGCGGTTTCCGCGTCGATCCCCGGACCATAGTCGGCCACGAGGGTGTAGACCTTGCCGATACCGTTCCTTGCAGCCCACGTGCCGAGCGGAGCGGCGACCTGCGCCAGCGTGAACGAGACGCGCACGATGTACGGCGACTTCAGCGTGATCACCGAAGTGGCGGCATTCATCACGATCATCGGTTTCCTGGTTTCGGTGGCAAGGGGAGCGACGGCCAGGGCGTTGGGCGTCAGACCGAAACCGGCGAGAAAATCCACCTTGTCGTTGACCAGGAGTTCCTGCGCGAGTCGCTTCGCGACTTCGGGCGCAGGCCCGGTGGAATCGCGCACGATCAGCTCCACCTTGCGGCCACCGACGCTCTCGCCGTAGACCTTCTGATATGCCTTGGCGCCGTTCACCATCTGGCGTCCGGTTTCGGCGAACGGGCCGCTCATCTCCGCGATCATGCCGACCTTGACCACGTCCTGCGCCGCCGCACCGGTGGCAGCGATCACGGCAACGGCGAGCGCCAGCGCGCCCCACAGTCTTCCCGACATGAACGCTCTCCTCCTCGACGCCGGCGTTCCCGTGGGCGCCGGTCACTCTCGATGTCGGTCGATTATTGCACGCATGTCGATGCACGCCGCGGACTTGGGAGAGAATGCAGCGCCACCATCGAGGACCGCCATGACGCAGCGCAAGATCCCGCCGTTCCGAGCCGATCACGTCGGCAGTTTCCTGCGACCCCAGGCCCTGCTCGAGGCCCGCGAGCAGTACCGCGCCGGCACCCTGTCGAAGACGCAACTGCGCGACGCCGAGGACCGCGCCATCCGAGACATCGTCCGCATCCAGGAAGACCTGGGGCTCTCCGGCATCACCGACGGTGAGTTCCGGCGCACCTACTTTCACGTCGATTTCCTGGAACAGCTGGAAGGCGTGGAAACGCGGGGCGGCATGGCAACCAGCTTTCGCAACGCGCTCGGTACCGAAGTCAATTTCGCTCCCCCCGTGATGCACGTCACGAAGCAGCTGCGTCACGTGCGGCCGATCCAGGTCGAGGATTTCCGCTTCCTGAAGGCAGCTACGCAACGCACGCCGAAGGTGACCATCCCATCGCCGACGATGCTGCACTTCCGCGGCGGCCGCGGCGCCATCAGCAAGGAGGCTTACCCCGATCTCGAGGCGTTCTACGATGACGTGGCCGCGTGTTACCGCGAAGAACTGCAACAGCTGGGCGCAGCCGGCTGCACCTACGTGCAACTCGACGACACCAATCTCGCGTACCTATGCGACGCGAAAATGCGCGAAGGGGCACGCCAGCGCGGTGACGATCCGGACGAACTGCCGCGCCGCTACGCGCGGCTCATCAATGCCGCGATCGCGGGCCGACCCGCCGGCATGACGGTCTGCGTGCACCTGTGTCGCGGCAATTTCCAGAGCGCGTGGGTCGCCGAGGGCGGCTACGAGCCCGTGGCCGAAGCGTTGTTCAACGATCTGGCGGTGGACGGGTATTTTCTCGAGTACGATGACGCTCGCTCCGGCACGTTCGCGCCGCTACGGTTCGTGCCCAAGGGCAAGATCGTCGTGCTGGGGCTCGTATCCACCAAGGTGGGCACGCTCGAATCCAAGGACGAGTTGAAGCACCGCATCGACGAGGCCGCGAAACTGGTGCCGCTGGAGCAGCTTTGTCTGTCGCCTCAGTGCGGCTTCTCGAGCACCGTGCACGGCAACGAGATCGCGCACGAGTCGCAGGCCACGAAGCTCAGGCTCGTGGTGGAAACGGCGCGCGAGGTGTGGGGTACCGCCTGAGCCTTCGTTAACCGGCGGCGAAACGAGCGATGGCCGCTTCGGCCACTGGCGCGCCCCATTCCTGGAGGAAGTGTCCGCCTTCGGCCACCTGCAGGGGCGGTGGACAGCCACGGATGTCGGCACGCAACGCTTCCATCACGGCGGGCCCGAGCACCGGGTCGGTCATGCCGATCGCCATGAAGCTCTGCCCGCGCCACTGCGTGCGCCACCAGTCGCGCGCGCGGCGCGAGAGTTGGGCGCCGGGTGCGTCCGGACGATCCGGCACCAGTTGCGGAAAGCGTCGCGCACCGGCCTTGTAGCTTCGATCGGGGTAGGGCGCCGAATAGGCCGCGGCTTCGCCGGGCGTCAGGTGCGGGCAAGCACGCGCCAGCAGCTTGCCGCAATCGAGATCGGGGTTGTTCGCGACCCACTGACGCCATGCCGTGAAACCGTCCGTCAGCGGCACGTCGCCGGTACCCAGGGTGGTGTTCATCACGAGCAAACCCGCAAATCGCTCGGGCAGGTCCATGGGCAGCGTGAGGCCGAGCAGCCCGCCCCAGTCCTGGCACACGAGCGTGATGCCGTCGAGGTCGAGCGCCTCGATGAATCGCAGCAGCGATTCACGGTGCGTCTCGAACGTGTACCAGGCGTCGTCCACCGGCTTGTCGGAGCGGCCGAAGCCGAACAGGTCGGGCGCGACGACGCGGTGTCCTGCCGCGACGAATACCGGAATCATGCGGCGATAGAGATAGCTCCAGGTCGGTTCGCCGTGCAGGCAGAGGAACACCTCGTTCGCGTCCCTTGGGCCGGTGTCGACGTAGTGCATGCGGAGGCCGTCGAACTCGCGGTAGCGAGGTTCGTACTCGAAGCCCGGGAGGGCGGCGAAGCGGTCGTCGAGGGTGCGGAGCGCGTGGGTCATTCGAGGGGAAGGTCAACCTCTTTCAACACGAAGGACACCAAGGACACGAAGGAACACGAAGTAGAACGAAACGCTTCGAGGCAGGGCTCATGAATTTGCTTTCCTTCGTGCTCTTTCGTGTCCTTCGTGCCCTTCGTGGTTCACGCTTTTCCAACCAACTACAACAGTCGCGACAAATCGCCCGTCGGGAATCCGAGCAAGGGCTCCTGCACCCGCCGCCCCAGCGCCAGCACCTTGAACAGCTCGCCCATCTCCGCCGGGCTCAACAACCGCAGGGCTTGCGACGACTGCGGCAGGTAGCGGCCGGCGTCTGCCGGGTTCTCGGCGGACAGCAGGTCGGTAATGCCGCAATTGATGAGGAAGCGCGATTGCGTCGTGTAGCCGAGCACTTCAAGACCACCCATGACCCCGGCTTCGGCCACGGCCGTGAAATCCACATGCGCCGTGATGTCCTGCAGGCCCGGCAGGAAGAACGGATCGTCGTGGGCGTGATGGCGGTAGTGGCACATCAGCGTGCCGCGCGAGCGCTGCGGGTGGTGGAATTCTGTGCTGCCGAAACCGTAATCGACGATCAGCATCACGCCGTGGCGCAGGCGTTCGGCCAGCGAGGCCACCAGCGCGCTACCGCGGATGCCGACCTCGGTCACGAACGGCGGATCGATCGGCAGCGCACGGGCGACTTCATCGAGCGGACCGGCGCCGAGCGGGCGATCGGCCCAGGCGAAGCCTCGGGCGCTCCGCTCGACGCCGCGTTCGAAGATGCCGTCGTCGCGCCAGTGCACCAGATTCACCGGAATCGCATCCAGCACTTCGTTGGCGATCACCACGCCTTCGATCGCCGGCGGCAACGCCTCGAGCCGCACGACGCGGTCCAGCAGATGAGGCAGCTGGGCCGCGATCGCATCCTGCTGGCGCTGGCGCAGCTCACCGCTCACGTCGAGGATCGAGTAGCGCGGCGGCAGATTGTCCATGCGCTCCAGTTCGCGCAACAGGTCCACCGCGAGCCGACCGGTGCCCGCGCCCAGCTCGAGCACTTCGCCGCGCGTCACGTTCAGGATCTGGGCGACCTGACGGGCGAGCGTGCGCCCGAACAACGGCGAGATCTCCGGGGCCGTCACGAAATCGCCCCCTCCGCCGAACTTGGTCGCGCCGCCGTTGTAGTAGCCCAGGCCCGGCTCGTACAGGGCCAGGTCCATGTACCGGTCGAAGCCGATCCAGCCGCCGGCCGCGTCGATGGCCTGGCCGATGCGTTCGGCGAGCAGGGCGCTGTGCGCCGCCGCGTCAGGACCGGGCACCAGATCGGGAGAAACAGCCAACATCGGGGCTTCGGGTCGGTCGAGTAGAATCCGCAGTCCTCGATTTAACTACGGCGTCGCGGTCCGATGCAAAACAAGGTCGTGCTGATCACCGGCGGTGCCCGGCGCGTGGGTGCGGCCATCTGCCGGCTGCTGCACGCCGAGGGCGCCAACCTCATGGTCCATTACCGCAGTTCCGCGACCGAGGCGCGCGCCCTGCAGGCCGATCTGAACCACGTGCGGCCCGATTCGGTGGCCCTGGTGCAGGCCGACCTGCTCAACCTGGCCAACCTGCCGGCCGTTGTGCACGACACGGTGCAGCGCTTCGGGCGCCTGGACGTGCTCGTGAACAACGCTTCGAGCTTCCATTCGACTCCGGTCGGCGAGATCACGGAGGACGACTGGGACGACCTGGTGGGCACCAACCTGAAGCTGCCGTTGTTCCTGTCGCAGGCGGCCGCACCCCACCTGCGCAAGACCGAGGGCTGCATCGTGAACATCGCCGACATCCACGCCGAGCGGCCCATGAAGAGTTACACGGTCTACTCGACCGCCAAGGGCGGGCTGGCCGCGCTCACCCGATCGCTCGCCCGCGAGCTGGGCCCCGAGATCCGGGTGAACGCCGTCGCACCGGGCGCCATCCTGTGGCCGGAGGACGAGGCTTGGTCCGACGCGCTGGCGCGCCAGCGGATCGTCAACACCACCCTGCTCAAGCGCACCGGGGAACCGGACGATGTTGCACGCACGGTGCGATTCCTGGTGCAGGATGCGCCCTACATCACCGGACAGATCATTGCCGTGGACGGCGGACGGAGCATTCACCTGTGAGCACGACGGCCGACAGCAGGCGCCAGGCCTTCGAGAACAACAAGCTCGCCAAGCGGCTGCGGCGCCTGGTGGGGGAGGCCATCGCCGACTACGACATGATCGGCGCGGGCGACAAGGTGATGGTGTGCCTGTCCGGCGGCAAGGACAGCTACAGCCTGCTCGACATCCTGCTCAGCCTGCGTGACCACGCCCCGGTGCCGTTCGAGATCGTGGCGGTGAACCTGGATCAGCGGCATCCCGGCTATCCGGAACAAGTGCTGCCCGAGTACCTGGAAGGCCTCGGCATCCCGTATCGCATCGCGGTGCAGGACACCTACAGCACCGTGAAACGGCTGGTCCCCGAGGGCAAGACCATGTGCTCGCTGTGCTCGCGCCTGCGGCGCGGCGTGCTCTATCGCGTCGCCTCCGAACTGGGTGCGACGCGCATCGCGCTCGGCCATCACCGCGACGACATCCTCGAGACGGTGCTGCTCAACATGTTCTTCGGCTCGAAGCTGAAGGGCATGCCGCCCAAGCTGGTGTCGGACGACGGCAAGCACGTCGTCATTCGTCCGCTCGCCTATTGCAAGGAGAGCGACCTCGCGGAGTGGGCGGAGGTGCGCGCGTTCCCGATCATTCCGTGCGACCTGTGCGGCTCGCAGGAGACCCTGCAGCGGAAGCAGGTGAAGGCGATGCTGCAAAGCTGGGAGAAGCAACACCCCGGGCGCCTGGACAACATGTTCCGGGCACTGCAGAACGTGGTCCCGTCGCACCTCGCCGATGCGAAGCTCTACGACTTCGCGAACCTGGTACCCACCGGAGAGCCGGACGCGGAGGGCGATCGCGCCTTCGATCCGGCGCCGGTCGAGCCGCTGGCACCGCTGCGCATCGTGCGCAACCCGTGACGATCGCGAATTTCACGCCCTGGTCGGCGCTGGCCGGCGGCGCCATCCTTGGGGCCGCAGCCGCGCTGACCTGGTGGGGCCTGGGGCGCATCGCCGGCATCTCCAACATCTTCGGCCGCCTGCTCAGGTTCGAGTGGGGTCATATGGGGTGGCGGCTCGCGTTCGTCGCCGGGCTGGTCGTGGTGGGTATCGTGGCCAAACTGGCCTTCGGCGAGCGCATCGCCTTCGAGTTGAACGCCGGCGCATGGCAGATGGTGCTCGCCGGACTCCTGGTCGGATACGGCACCCAGTTGGGCAACGGCTGCACCAGCGGCCACGGCGTGTGCGGCATGGGGCGCCTGTCCCCGCGCTCCATCGTGGCGACGCTGTGCTTCATGGCGACCGGCGCGGTGGCCGTGTTCGCCCTGCGCCAGGGTGGCCTGCTTTGAACAAGATCCTTTTCGCGTTCGCCTGCGGGGTCCTGTTCGCTATCGGCCTGGTCGTGGCGCAGATGACCAACCCGGCCAAGGTGGTCGGCTTTCTCGATGTCACCGGGGCCTGGGATCCCAGCCTCGCGTTCGTGATGGGCGGCGCTCTCACCGTGTTCGGGTTCGCCTACTGGTCAAGTCAGCGCAAGGCGGCGAAGCCGGTCCTCGACGACCACTTCGATGCCCCTCCCAGCCGGGGCATCACCTGGGAATTGATCGCCGGCAGCCTGTTGTTCGGCTTCGGCTGGGGCCTGTCCGGGTTCTGCCCGGGACCGGCTTTAGTGAGCGCTGGCTTCGGTGATGTTCGAGTCTGGATCTTTGTCGTGGCGATGGCAGGCGGCGTCGTTGCATTCAACCTGACGGGGTCGAAGGCGCGTTAGCGGTCGACAGACGGCGGCGGGGCCGTCAGCGTTGCTTGTCAAAATCATTTTGATAGGGCAATCTCGCCGCTCGCTTCGCATCCATCGCCATGAACTGCGCCGAACGCCTCGTCGAACATTTCGGTACCCAGGCCGAAGTCGCCCGTCGCCTCAAGCTCGACCGGGCGGTCGTCAGCAACTGGGTGAAATCCGGCTACGTGCCGGCGCGCTGGGCCATGGAGGTCGAAGCGGTCACGGAGGGCCAGATCGCGGCCCTCGAAGTGTTGAACGAGGCCAACCATCGCCGCCCGATCCGGGTGAAGTCGCGCGGCGAGGACGAGAACCTCTTCGGATCCGTCATCCCAGGGAGCGACACCATGAACCCGTACCTGCCGTCGAAGCGCATCCAGTCGTTCCATCCGCCCCAGCGCACCCTGATGGGTCCGGGCCCCACGGAAATCCATCCGCGCGTGCTGACCACCATGAGTCAGCCGGCCATCGGCTACCTCGACCCGATCTTCGTCGAGATGATGGAGGAGCTGAAGGGGCTGCTGCGCTACGTCTACCAGACCAAGAATCCGCTGACCTTCCCGGTCTCCGGCCCTGGCTCGGTCGGCATGGAGTACTGCTTCGTCAACATGGTCGCGCCCGGCGACAAAGTGATCGTCTGCATCAACGGCGTGTTCGGCGGCCGCATGCTCGAGAACGTCGTGCGTTGCGGCGGGGTTCCGGTCACCATCGAACACGAATGGGGCACGCCTGTGGATCCCCAGCGGGTCGAAGACGCGCTCAAGGCGAACCCCGACACCAAGATCGTCGCGTTCGTGCATGCCGAGACCTCGACGGGTTGCCTGTCGGATGCGAAGGCGATCATCGAAGTCGCCCACCGCCATGACGCGCTCACCATCGTGGACGCCGTCACATCCCTGGCGGGCGTCCCGGTGCTGGTGGACGAGTGGGGTGTCGACGCCATCTATTCGGGCAGCCAGAAGTGCCTCTCGTGCACGCCCGGGCTTTCGCCCGTGTCGTTCTCCGAGCGCGTGGTCGACCGAGTGAAGGCGCGCAAGGACAAGATTCACAGCTGGTTCATGGACATGAACTTGCTGCTCGGCTACTGGGGCGCGACCACGCGTACCTATCACCATACGGCTCCGACCAATTCGCTGTTCGCGCTGCACGAAGCCTTGCTGCTGATCCGCGAGGAAGGCCTGGAGGATTGCTGGGCGCGCCACCGCCGCCATCACACGGCGCTCAAGGCCGGCCTCGAAGCGATGGGATTGAAGTACCTGGTGCAGGAGCAGTACCGCGTGCCGCAGATGAACGCCGCGCGCGTGCCCGAGGGCGTGAACGAAGCCGAAGTCCGCAAGCGCCTGCTCGCCGAATTCAGCCTCGAGATCGGCGCCGGCCTGGGTCCGCTCGCCGGCAAGATCTGGCGCTTCGGCACCATGGGCTACTCGTGCCGTCCGGACAACGTGATGTTGTGCCTGTCGGCACTGGGCTCGGTGCTGCAGGACATGGGCCACGACGTCCACGTCGGCGAGGCGGAAGCCGCCGCCCACGGCGCCTACGCGCAGATGCACGCGCAGGCTGCCCAGCAGAAGAAGCGCGCAGCCTGACCAGTCGGGGTTCCCCCTTTATTCGCCCCCCCGAAGCGACCTATGCTAGCGGTCGCTTCGGAAGAACCCGGGAACCAATCGGGCGATTTTCCTGCCCGAAGTGGCGCAGAATCCGAAGCCGACTGCACTGTCATGCTCATCCGCCCGCCGCATCCCGGCGACAACGATTTCGAGGAAGATTCACCCATGATCCGCACGTTCTCCCGCCTGCTCGGCGCGCTTGCGCTGGGAATTGCCGCGACCGGACCTGCCCTGGCCGCGGAAACCGTCAATGACCAGGACCTGAAGTGGTCCTTCGTCCCGGGATTCGCCCGGCCGATCGAGGTAGCCGTAGTCTCGGGCGACCCGAACCAGCCCGGCCCGTTCGTGATCCGCATGCGCATGCCCTCCGGCATGAAGATCGCCCCGCAGCGCTACCCCGACGATCGCGAACTCACCATCCTGAAGGGCATCTTCTGGAGCGCCGAGGGCGAGAGCTACAACTGGAAAGAGATGAACGAGTACAAGGCCGGCACCGTGATCCAGAAGCCCACCGGCAAGGCCTACTACGGCTGGGCGCGCACGGCGGTGATCCTTGAAGAAAAGGGCATGGGCCCGACCAAGATCGAGTACGTGCACGAGGAAGACGATCCGCGCACCCACCGGCGCGAGTGATGGTGCTGCGCCACTGATGAAAACGCCCGCCGTGCGCGGGCGTTTTGTTTTGGTTCGGGCCGGAAGGCCCCCATCCCAACATTCCCCCGGCAATGCCGGGGGAAGGCGTGTACAACTCCCTCCCCCGACTGTGTCGGGGTAGGGTTGGGGAGGGGGCGTCGTTGGCGACTGTCTAGTTCGCGGCAACCATGCGGATCTTCGCCACCGCCCGCTGGAATCGATCGGCGTTCTGCGGCCGATCGTTGAAGCGGTCGAACGTGGTCCCCATCGCCGTACCGAGCTTGTCGAGGCGGTCCGATGGATTCGGATGGGTCTTGAAGAGCAACGCCATGTACTTGTCGTCGGCCTTGATCTTCGCGAGCGTCTGCAGCGCCGCCGCCAGACCCCACGGGTCGTACCCGGCGCGCGTCGCGAGGACGACCCCGATGCGGTCGGCATCGAATTCGTCGTCCTTGTCGAGACCGCGCGAATAGAGCTCCTTGGTCGGCCCCACCAATGCGTTGACGAGTTCCCCGCCACGCGAGCCAGCGGTCGCTCCCGCTGCGCCGGCACCCAGCAGGTTCATATACGCGCCTTTGCGGATCGCGTTCAGATGGTGCTTGCGCACCACGTGACCGATCTCGTGGCCGAGCACACCTGCCAGTTCGGCTTCGTTCTGCAGCAGATTCATCATGCCCTTGGTCACGATGATGTAGCCGCCGGGCGCGGCGAAGGCGTTGACGTGATCGCTGTCGTTGACGGCGAAATGCCACGGCAGGTTCGGCCGGTCCGACTGCGCCGCGACCCACGCACCCACGAAGTTCACGTAGCGCTGGACTTCGGGATCATTGACCATGGGCCGCGCGCCGAGCAGGGTCTCGGTGATGCCCTCGCCCATTTCGATCTCTTCGGGCTCCTGGATGGTGCCGGTCGCCTGCTTGATGTTCTTCATCAGGCCTTCGACGCCGCCGATGTTGTCCATGAAGGCCTGGCCCTGCGGCCCGGCACACCCGGCGACGATGCCCACAGCACCGACGAGAACAACGGCGCACAGCAGCAGACGCGCGTTCATTTCTTCACCTTCACGGGTTTGCCGTCGGCATCGACGTAGGAGACGGTCTGCGCGGTCAATCCGCCGGCCGCCGCGAACTGCGCCGCACCGGCCGGCGGGATGGTGAAGGTTTCCATCTTCTTCACCTCTTCCGGATTCGGCTTCGCTTCCTTCAGGTCCTCCTCGGAGAAGCCGCGCACGCCCGTGGTCACCGTGGGCCCTGCGCCGGTACCGCGTCGGCCGAACCCGATGGTGGTCGCCACCGCCGTCGGCTTCTTCGCCGGATCGGCACTACCGAGCCGCATGCTGAGCAGGCGTATCCAGCCTTCGACCTTGTCGGCGCGGATCTGCGACCAGCCGCCCTGGCGGCCGAGAATGGTGACCTGTGCCTTTTCCGGCAGTTTGCCAACACTTTGCGCATCGAGGAAAGGCTTCGCCTTCACCTCGGTTTCGCGCAGCGTATAGCCGGTCTCCTGCGCCCACGCCGCCGAGCACCCCAGCAGCATGCAGGCGGCAACCCACGTCCTAGTTCGGGTCATGACGTCTTCCTAGAGGGTTCGAAGAGCCGCACGCCCTGCGCGCGACCCTTTACCGGAAACGATCCGCGATCGGCGAAGCCAAAAGCATTCCCGCAGCGGCGCATGGTTTCCTCGGACACGAGGATGCGCGCCACGCCCTTCGTCAGCCCTTCGATGCGGCTCGCCAGATTCACCGTATCGCCGATCGCAGTGTACTCGCGCCGCGCATCCGATCCGATCAGGCCCACCACCGCCGGGCCCGAGTGGATGCCGATACCCACGTCGAAGTCGGCATCGGCCTCGCCCAGTTCGCGCTTGAACGCCTGCAGCGTGTCGGCCATCTCGAGCGCGGCCGCCACCGCATGCTGCGCGTGGTCCGGGTCGTCGATCGGCGCACCCCAGCAGGCCATGATGGCGTCCCCGATGAATTTGTCGAGCGTGCCGCCGTGCCGGAAGATGACGTCCACCTGCTTCGAGAAGTAGCGGTTGAGCAGCGACACCACCTCCTGGGGCGTGCGCGATTCCGACAGGGTGGTGAAGCCTCGGATGTCGGAGAACAGGATCGTCACTTCACGGCTTTCACCGGCCCGCGAGAGGCCACCCTGGGCGATGATCTCCTTCACTACATGCGGATTCACGAAGCGGCTGAACTCCCGGACCGCCGACTCGCGCGAACGGCGTTCATCGCGATAGTCACGCAGCGCGTTCATCAGGAAGAACGCCCAGGCGAACAGCAGCGGTGTCATCACCGGCATCCAGGTGAGCGCACCGATGAAGAAATAGCTCGCACCCAGCAGGACCAGCGAAGCCGACACCAGGGCGAGCCCGATGCGCACGGTATTGAGCCGACCCCAGAACGCCGCGCCGAGCAACACGATGAGCGCCAGTCCGAGTACCGGCGTGATCCACGGCGGGGCGGTCCGCAGCCACGTGCGATTCTTCAGGTTGTCGAGCGCCGTGGCGAGAATCTCCACGCCGGGATGGGTGTTGCTGACCGGTGTGACCCGGATGTCGCCCAGGCCCGTGGCCGTGGTGCCGATGACGACGATCTTGTCGCGGAACTCGTCGGGTGCCCGGCGCTTCTTCTCGCTGTTGAGGTCCACGTACAGATCGACGAACGGGACCTGCGGATGGGCCTGGATGCCGCCGCGCCAGCCTAGCTGGATGTCGGCAAGATCCGGCAGCGGCCAACCCAGATCCGCACCGACGCGCGCCGGCAGCGAAGGGATGCGCCAGCCGTAGGCGGTGTCGAAGACGATGTAGCGCCGTCCGACGCCGTCGCGGTCCTGCCGGAAATTGATGAGGCCCAGACGCCAGTGCTCCGTCGCCAGCGCGAAGGGTTGCAGTACGTCGATGGTGGCGTTCTTCTCCGAGCGCGGACCGCGGATCGCACCCAGCGCCGGTGCGAGATCGGCGATCGGCACCCCGTAAGGATCGCCAACGGCATCGTGCCGCGCCGTCGGGAAGTACACGTTGTCTAGGCCCTGCAGCGCGCGGTTGAAGTCCTGATCCGACTCCGGGCGATAGACATCGGGTTCCCCGAACAGGATATCGAAGACGATAGCCTTCGGCTTCTGCCTGGCGAGGTAGGCGACCATCTCGCCGTGCACCGATCGCGGCCACGGCCAGCGGCCGGCAAGCTCCGCCATGCCGGTGAGGCTTTGCTCGTCGATCGCGATCACGACGATGTCGGGGTCGCCCTTCAGCTTCTGCGCCTGGCTGCGCAGAAAGAAATCCGTGACGCGGTTGGAAAGGGCCTCGGTGAAATGGAGCCAGTGCGCCTCGATCAGAACGAGGCCGACGAACACCGCGAGCAACGCGGCCAGGAAGCGGGTGCGAGTCGAGGGCACGCGCCGGAGTCTACTTGCGTTTGCGCGAAACGGGTGCGGTCACAACCCCAGCCGCTGCCAGATAGTGGTGACCGCCCCGGCCTGATTCAGCGTATAGAAATGCAGGCCCGGTGCGCCGTTGCGCAGCAGGTCGTCGCACAGGCGCGTCACCACATCGAGGCCGAAGGCGCGGATCGACGCGGCGTCGTCGCCGAAGCCTTCCAGCTTGCGGCGGATCCAGCGCGGAATCTCCGCACCGCAAGCGTCCGAGAACCGCGCGAGCTGCGTGAAGCGGCTGATCGGCATGATGCCGGGCACGATCGGGATGTCGATCCCGAGGGCTTCGCACTGATCGCGGAAGTAGTAGTAAGCGTCGGCGTTGAAGAAATACTGCGTGATGGCCGAATCAGCACCCGCCTTCACCTTGCGCTCGAAGTTGCGCAGGTCATCTTCGGCGGAGCGCGACTGCGGGTGGTATTCCGGGTAGGCAGCCACTTCGACGTGGAATGTGGCGCCGTACTTCTCCCGGATGAACGAGACGAGATCCGAGGCGTAGCGGAACTCGCCGATCTCCACCATGCCCGAAGGCAGGTCGCCGCGGAGCGCCACGATGCGTTCGATGCCGGACGCTCGGTACCGATCGAGCAGCTCCGCCGTGGAGGCCTTGGTGGCCGCCACGCAGGACAGGTGCGGGGCCACTTTCTGGCCCTCCGTCTGCAGCTCGGAGACTACGCCAAAGGTGCGGTCGCGCGTCGAACCTCCAGCTCCATAGGTCACGGAGAAGTACGCCGGATGCAGCTGCGCCAGTTGGCTGCGCGTGACACGCAGTTTCTCCAGCCCCTCCGGCGTCTGAGGCGGAAACAACTCGAACGAGAACGAACGCGCGACCACTGGTCCTCCTACCAACTCACTCCGCGACGCCTACCCACCCGCGCTGATTGAGCGTCAACCCACAGGGTTGTCGCTCGAATCAGCGCAACTGACCCGTCATCCGCAGGATGGCGGGTCTAGTAACGGTAGTGGTCGGACTTGTACGGTCCTTCCTTCTTCACCCCGATGTACCGCGCCTGCGCATCCGTGAGCTCGGTCAACTGCGCGTTGAGCTTCTTCAGCTGCAGTCGCGCGACCTTCTCGTCCAGGTGCTTGGGCAGCGTGTACACGCCCACCGGGTACCTGTCGGGATTGTTGAAGAGCTCGATCTGCGCGATGGTCTGGTTCGCGAACGACGAGCTCATCACGTAGGACGGGTGGCCCGTACCGCAACCCAGGTTCACGAGACGCCCCTTGGCCAGCATGATGATGCGCTTGCCGTCGGGGAAGATGACGTGATCCACCTGCGGCTTGATCTCTTCCCACTGGTACTTGTTGAGGGATGCGACGTCGATCTCGTTGTCGAAGTGGCCGATGT
>FRDC01000550.1_pt1 | contig 72031 bp, 98 predicted proteins | sample 1106171 | NCBI WGS metagenome assembly FRDC01 (sample SAMEA3930566, study PRJEB13176) | freshwater metagenome | biome: Drinking water system; feature: drinking water; material: water | place: Singapore | collected 2014-12-20 | reverse complement strand
GGCTGTTGAGGGCTTTGCGCGTGGCGAAGTCGTCTCGGACCTTCCATCTTGGCGAGCCCGGCCATGAACTCCGCAATGCCCCCAAGGATGGGATGCTTGCCGACCCACGACTTCTTGAACTGTTCGTTCCGGTAAGTCGCAGGGTCCTCTTCCATCCGCTTCATTAACTGCGCAATCTTCTCAGTGAAGTCCTTGCGCGGATCCACCGCTGCCTCAGGCTCCTCAGCAGGTAATGGAACGTCCGGCACATCGTCCACGACGGGTTGGTCGGGAGGTGCGGCGATCTGCGGCAACAGTGCGTCGAGCGTGTAGGCCTGCTCCAAGCCCTGCGGATTCATCCCAAAGTTGATAGCCATTATCTAAATACTCCCGCCAGCGCCCCGAGGAGCCCCGTGTATCCGTTGTTGAAACCGCTCGCCAACTGAGCCAAGGTATTGTTGCCGCCCTGTCCGTACTGCAGGAAGGTGTTGCCGATACCCGCCTGCGCCCCCGTATTAGCCGAGATGCGGTCCAGGAACTGAGTGAGGGTGTCGCGGTTGTTGGCGGTGCTCTGGTTGGTGCCCGACAAACCCTGTGCGAGCCGATTGGCCGCCGCATCCATAAACTGCAACCCCTGCGCACTCATTCCGAGGTCGTTTGCCACGCTCTGGTTCATGCCGTTCGCTGCCCCGAACAGGTTGCTGAAATAGTCGCGTTGCAGGCCCGAGCCCGCCGTCATGTTGTTCGTGTTCTGCTGCCGATTACCGAGCAGTGCATTTGCGCCGCCCAACACGTTCTGACTCGCCTGCCCGGTCGCCCCAAGCCCCGTATTGAGGCCAGTCTGCAGCCGATTCAGCGCCGTACCTTCGGTCTGGTTTAGGCCTCCGAAGCCGGTCTGTGCCTGCTCCAGATTGCGCCCGATCAGCGACGAGAGGAGGTTGCCGCCCGTCCCGTACCGCGAAGTATTGGAATTTTCGAGGCTCTGTACCAAGTCCGCGCCGGTCCCGAGGCGCTGGTTGGCCGAACTCATCAGGTTGCTTACGAGAGCGCCCGCCTGATTGCGGTCATCGAGCCGCATCTTCTCCCTGCCGAGCAGGAAGTCGGTCATGGCCTTGGACTCCGCCTCCAGACCCGCCGCGCTCGCATCCCGCCGGGCCTGTTCGCCAGCACCACTCGCCAATGTAGCGCCCGGCCCGCCGCCCCGAAGGTAAGCCTGTCGATTGGCCGCCGCCGCATTGCGCACCGCCTGCGACCCGATCTGCGAACTCAGCAGACCAAGAGCCTCGCCGTCGTTCATCATCGGGTTCGACATCAGCCGCTGCATGGCCGCCGTCGTAGCCTGATCCCCAACCGGTGTTGCACCACCTCGCCGCAAGATGTCCAGACCCACGTTGGTGCCAGCCTGCGAACTCTGAGTCGCCCCGCCGCTGTTCAAAATCTGTGAAGCGGACGCTAGCCCTTGCGCGGCATAAGGATCCTGCTGCGTCAGAAGCTGAAGCGCACGCTGCGAGGCCGTATCGAGCGCCCCGGTACGTCCACCTGTCGCCGCCAAGCCGTTCGCCACATCAAGGATGTTCTGGAGATCTGCAGTCTTACCACCGTTAGCGGTCAAGCTCTGCAGGATGGTGTTGATGTAGTTGCCTTCTGCGTCCCGGCCCCGGTTCTCCAGCATCTCGTTCCCGGCATTGAGGCCTGCCGTCGAAATACCCCCGTTGAGCAGAGAAGAGAAGAGGTCGCGAAGTTGGGCGTTACCCTGTTGGGCCGATGCGCCTTGTCCGGCCATCTGCTCACCCTGTGCCTGTTGCCCGCCAGCCCAACCGGCAAGCGGATCGAGGAACTGAGCCTGCGCCGGGTCAATACCAAGCTGCGAGAAAAGGCCTCGAATGTTCTCCTGCTGCTGCGCATACTGGGTAAGCGCATTAAGCAGGACGCCGGGGTTTTCGGCGGAACCAATCGAAAGCCCTGCACCCAAGTCTGCCTGACCCAAAGCGTTTTGGCGGGCCGCGTCAAACAACGAGAGCATGAGGTCGCGTTCAAAGCCCGCACCCCCACTGATTTGGCCCGCAACATTCTTTTGGGCGTTGAGTTGCGCCCGCCCGTTCAGGAAGTTGAAGATGGGTCCGAGAAGCGCCCCGGCAGCCCCGCCGATCATACCAATGGGATTCGCAGCGCCAGCCAAGCCCCCAATGGCCGAGGCAGACCCTGAGGCTTGCGGAAAAGGAATAGTCGTACCCATGTATGGCGAGGCTCCTACCTCTATTTTACCACGCCTCCGAGGGTGCTAAATTGTGTGTTTTCTACAGCTTAGAACCGAGAGTCCTTGAAGATCTCCTGGTACGAGATGTACCGCTTGAAATCAGTGAAGCCACCGAAGAAACTAACGTCTACCTGAACGGTGATTGGAACCGTACTGTCAACCGTATAGGTGGACGCCGAGGCTCCCGTTCCGATGCTATCTGGCGATGAAACTGCCGAAGTTACCGCCACGGTTGCAGAAGATCCTATGGATCGGAAGCAAATTTCGTACCAGAATCGCCACGCAGATCTTGTCACAGCTCCGGTAGTTCCCGCGTACCCAATTCCCGCAGAAGTAGTCGTTCCGCCATTCAGATACGTGGTGATGGTAACTTGCGGATTAAGGGTGGCCGTAGTCATAATGTAGTCACCGCTGGCCGTATACCGGAAGATACTACCCTGCTTTGCCACGTTGGCCGGAATTACATAGGTGTCAAGGGTGGTGGGTGCTGACGTAACGGTGAGGGTGCTGTTGGTGACTTCGGAAGGAACGCCGTTTTCCTGGTTGCCGGGCGTAACTTGGGCTCCGGTGGTAGGGGCCGTCAAAATGTCGGACACAAACCCGTTCTTGAGGACCGTTTGGATCTGGAACGTGAGCCCCGTGAGGCCGGGCGTCAGGTTGATAGACAGTTTGGCCGGGGACTTGGAGACGACGTAGGGGGCCGCCGGTTGACGGTTGTTGCCCACCGCGCCCGTCACGCTGATGATGTAGTGGTCGACCGGGTTCGCCACCGAGATAGGCTCGATCCACGTCAGCACCACTTCGACGGATGCCGGGCGGGGCGTAACCTGCATCACCTTAAAGGAGGTGGCTTGGGGTACAACACCGGTTCCCGACTGCAGGTTAGGCAGCCCGATGGCGCGGATACGATCGATGATCTGCGCGTCCAGTGTCGCGATTTGTATGTTGTCCGGCATACTAACCTCGGATGTAAGAGCGCCACTCGCAGTCCGGCGAGCACGGTACATCCAGTTTGCGAAGGACGTTGCGAAGCCATTGGTCGGGACCTCCCTGCGCTTTGTCTGATTCGTAGATGATTTTGGAGTCGGGGAGGGTGCCGTTGACGTACATCCACGCAAAGTCCCGCCACGTCCGAGCATCGCGGAACATCCCTGCCTTGCCTGCGAGGGCGCGGGTCAGGAGGTTGCGGAGCGCGTTCCAGCCTTGGTCGCGGGTAGCGTAAACGCCCCACTTGCCTCCCGGAAACAGGGAGCCGGGGTTGTTGCTCTTCTGGGGCCGGGACCCGGGAACGTAGTATCCCTCGGCGGTGGCGATGGCTTCAGCGAGTTCTTGGATAGTGGGCATTAGTTTGTCGAATAGTTGGCGTCGAAAGCCATGTGGAATTTGTGAATCTTTATGGGGAAAGAGAGGGCGTCCTGCCGGAATTGAAGGGCAAAATACTTTCCTTCGCGGTTGATGTGTCCTTGTACGATGCGGAACCCTTTCGAATCTTTCGTATACTGGTCTTTCACTAACTTGACAGGGTACGGGGAAGTCCATAGGTCGTCAATGAATACGGCGACGTGCGGGTCCTGGTCGTTCGGCGTCTGCGTGCGTTCAAGTGTGATGGCGTAAGCCGAGGGATGCACATTGGGCTGGCGGATCTGGTTGATGAGGTTGCCCGACGGCGTCTGCATCAGATTCGTATATGCACGCCAATCGTACTCCACAAAACTACCGCCCGGAAGATCATCCGCCTGATAGGTCGCATCATAGTACACAATCTGCGAAGTAGTGCCATTATACGCCGAAAAGTAGAGACGCTGCGAGTTGTCGGCACGGGTCCACCGGCCAACCAGTTGAGCACTTGCGCGGATAGTCCACGGGGCGTTCCAAAAATCATACACTTTCTCCGGTAAATCCTGACTCGACCGCTCGATATTGTCCGAATAATTCCGCGACAGACGCTGCGTCTTATACAAGTCGCACACCCAAACCCGCGAATTGGCAGGCGTGGCGCGATCATATGCGCCCACAATAAGCCAAGACTTCTCGTTGTCGGTGAAGTAAGACAGTTGAATTTCGGCCCCGGCCTGCGCCTTCGCAATAAGTTCGCTGGTGAGCGGGTGGCTGATGATGCGGCGAGAGTCGGTGTCCATCATGTAAATGTGGTAGTCTCGACTCAACACGAACAGCTTGTCGTTGGCCCGGCAGATGGCGTGCGGGTGTCCGGTCGGAGCCCCGATGCCTTCCGCAACCGGCAGCACCGTGAACGTCTCCTTCGACACGCCCGTCAACTCAAGCACGCGGCCCGTCACCGTGAAGATGTAGAGCCGATCACCCATTGAGTAGATCTGGGCAATGTTGTCCTGGAACCGGTAGAAGTTGCCCGCACTCGACGTATCGCTCGCCTCCTCGGGAATCCCGATAGGCAACTCCTCCGCCGACGTGAAGAACAGCACGTTGCCGATAGCGAGCCAGATACGGCCCATATGATACACCAGACTGGAGGTGAACGTCGAGGGGGCGTCGGTGCCGGTCACGAGCGGCGCAAGTACCGTGGGAAGCGGTGAGTTGGTGTCGAGGCCTGGCCCCTGCTGGTCCCCGATGAGGTATTCGTCCTCTACGGGATCAACGAACGAGCCCGACGAAATAGTCCTGTTATAGATCGGCCCATCATAAATCACGGTCGAGGCAAGACCCGTCCCCGTGGGGAAGTACTTGTCCTCGAAGTCGATGCTGGTGGCGGTGTTGTCGATCTCCGTCAGCGGATAGAACGTGCCCCCGCCATCTGTCGTCCTCAGAATCAGGACACTCGGGTAGTTGGTGGTGTCCGACGGAGCCGTAACCGTGAACTTGGGAATGAGCTTGTTGACCGGCCCCGAGAACGAAGGCATCTGGTCATAGTTGGTTTGGAGCGGAGCGCGGTTCGAGTAGTGGCCCGCCAGATTCTTCCAGCAATACGAATACTTCCAGCCGATGGAAGCTTGGGTATTGTGGGTCGAGGCAGACCAGTTACGGTACACTAACAGAGTGCCGTCGATGTGCGACGTGGAGGTGGTGCCGTTGTAGCCCCGGGTGACGGTCCAGTTGGTGCCGCCGCCAACCGAGGTGACATTCATCTGCTCGAACTCGCACTGCACCACAAAAGGCGCGGACGGGAGGGTGGCACCGATGGCCGTAGAGGAGACAGTGATGGCCGTCTGGCTTTCGTTGATCGCACCGTTCAAGCGCCGGGCCGAACCCTTGAGGGTGGCGGGAGTGGTGGGTCCAAGCAAGCCCCAGTAGGTGGTGACGACCGTGCCGCCCGTTGCATACCACTGGTACATCCCAAGTTTGTCGGATCCTGAGCCGGACGGAAAGCCCTTTATGTACGCCTTGCCCCGGACCACCACTACCTCGTGGGCTCGTGTGGAGGTGCGGAGATCGCCGAGGGCTGTCATCTGGGTCCAACCAGATAGGGCTCCGGCGTCGACGGCATTGTAGTACATCGTGTACGCCGAGCCGGTATAGACGGACGCAAGCAGGTAGGTGCGGGGCGACGTTTCCAGGGTTTCGTATGTCCACATGCGAACGATCCGGCCCGTCAAAGAGCCGTTGGACATTGCCCGGGTGCCGCCCCGCGACGAGAGTGCGCCGCCAAACGTGATGAGGGTGTTCTGCGAGCCCGTAACCAGTCGAGGGGTGCGGTCCAACTCGTTCAGGATGTTGTTGTACGGCAACTGCAGCGGGTCGAGCAGTACCGACTCGATCTGGTTATTGGCTGGCAATAGGTTAGTCTCCTACAATGGGTCGGACAACAACCTCAGTCTGTGCGACGGTCGGCGAGTTGAGGGTCGGCGGCACCGGCAGCACGCCCGCGCCCGCAGTGTTGGACGCCGCACTCTCCAAGCCCGAAAACACCGCTGTAACTACATAACAGTAGTTGCCCACTGCCACGTTGGCGTCAGCATAGGTCTTGGCCGTCACACCGCTGATGATGGTCGAGAACGTAGGCGTGCCGGAGCACAGGCCCACAGCCCGCTTCACGTTGTAGGTGGTGCCTGCCGGGTTCGCAGTGTCGGTCCAGGTAAGGGTTACGGTACGGCCCGTCTGCGCCACGAGGGTCAGCGGAGCGAGCAGGATCAGGGAGCGAAGTAAGTTCTTCATACTACCATCGTACCTTAGTAGTAGTTGGAGTACCAGAGCGGGTTGCGCGAAGTGGGTCCGGCAGCAGCCTGAGTCCGGTTCTGCCCGCCAAGTCCGCCCATCCCGAGCATCAGCATCAGCAACTGGAAGAACTGGTTCAGATCGTTTCCGCTTTGCTGCTGCGACCCCGAACCAGCGCCCGCACCCGAACCTGCTCCAGCGCCCGAGCCGGTAGCCGGGGGTGGAGTGGCCGGCGGGGGAGTGGCTGCAGGGGGACGAGCCGCCGGAGGAGTCACGTAGTTGGCCGGGTTGAACGTCACCGGTGCAGCGGCAGGCATGGTGGCTGTGGCGAGTGACCGCAGAGAGGGGTCACGCTGCAAGTAGCCTTCGAGGGAAGCGTCATTGACGTTACCGCCGACCGTATAGTTGCCGCCCCCATTACGCCGGGCAGCCGCAACCTCATCATTAATCATCTGACGAGCCCTCTCTTCACCATATTGGCTGATGAGGTTGTTGATGAGGCCGGTGTTCATGTTCACGCCGCCGAAGTTGGTGATGGCCTGGGGCGCAACTCCAAATGCGGTGGCCGTCTGCGTCTGCTGCGACCCAGGCAGGAACGAGGCTACCCTCTGCGTCCCGGCCTGATTCGCATACTGCTGCGGATTGTAGGTCGGCGCAAGATCGGTCCTGAAATAGGACATGGGGTTCGGCGGAGGCGGTGTTGACGGAGGAGGTGCGCCCTGCGAATTCGGGGGCGGGGTTGCAGGAGGCAGTCCGCCAGTACCTACGTTCGAAGATCCGGACACGAAGTAGTTGCCGGGATTTGCCTGAATGTTGCCTGCCAAACCCGCCAGTCCGCCGAATCCGTTCGCCGCATTGTTGGGCGGCGGGGGCGGTGTGGACGGCGGAGGGGTTGTATCAAAAGACCAGCTCGAACCGGGATTGCCAAGTTTGAGTGCATCACCACCCCAGTTGGTGCCGTTGGGGTTGTAAGGGTCGTTGTCCCAAGTGTTCCAAACGTTATTACCCTGCGGCATCCACGACGTATTGAGGGCGGCGTCCTCCCACTGTCCGGTTTGCGGGTTGATAGGCATAGTAAAACCTTTGCTATCTTTATTTTACCACTGGGCTGAAGCCCAGTCAGGAGTGTGTTTTCAGTGGGTTAGAGGGCGTCTTGGGCGGCCTTGAGCGCCCGGGCGAGGGGGTCTTCGGGCGGCAACTCCAGCCGGGTGCTCTGAAGCCGTGACGACCCAATCAGGGTGATCCAGGGCTGGGACTCGAATGCGCCCAACACAGCCTTGTACAGGTCGGGTGTAACCTCAGCACTTCGCTGAGACGTAACGAGCGGGGTACGCCATCTGAGTACGCCCCCGGCGGTGGCTTCGAGCATACAGGACGTGAGATTCAGTTGGCCGAGGTCGGTCGTGATCAGAAGTTTGAAACGGACATAGTAGCCCCGCTGCGCCATCCACTCGCCCTTGATGGAGTTGATCTGCACTTGTGGCGACACGTCGATGGCCGGGAAATGCTTGTCGATCAGGATACGCACCGACTGGGGCGCACCGTTCCGTCTATAGTTCATCTACCAACCGTACAGGGATTGCGCTGTGCCGAGGCCTGTATTCGAGAGGTCCATGAGGGCTTCCTGCGGTGCGACCGGCGAGGCACCGATCTCGACACCTTCCTCGCGGGCCGCGTCGTTGAGCAGGCCGTCGATGTAGGAGTCGATCTTGTAGGCGTCCGGCGGGGCGGCGTCCATCTTCCGCGCCAAGTTGAGCGCCACTTCACACATCAGGTCGTAATGGCGGTCATCAAGCGGCAGGAGGGTGTTGGTGTAGTTCGCGCCCGTAATCTCGCTGGCAAGGATGGGAGCACCCACAATGGTCGTCGAGTCGTACAGGTTCGATTGGGGCAACTTCTTGTAGACGCCCGACACAAAGTATTCGTTGGTCGGTGCTGACGGCGCAAGGATGGGGAACACGCGGAACGCCCCAATCGAGGGCTCAAAGGAGAGGGTGTTGGGGATCCCGTACTGCCGGGACGCAGGTTGACGGGCCACCACACGCATCGGCGGAAACACAAACGGAGCCGGGGAAGTGGTGTCCGAGGTAGTGTCCGAGAGGCGGGTCAAGGTGCCTTTACGGAGGCCGAGGAAGTCGGTCGGCACAGCATAGATGGGCTTGCCATAGTCCTGCTTGTCGCCCAGCAGGTAGAAGGGCGGGATCGAGTTGAGCGTTTCGCGCCAGTCGTACTTCCACACGCGGTTGATGAGGCGCGTCGACATCTCGGCCACATACTCAGGCTCCCGCAGCCTGCTCATCTGGCGGGCCGGGGCTCCCCACAGTTTCGTAAACGTGATTGTTCGCGCCATCTATAAATCCTTGGAGCCGCGCACAGGACTTGAACCCGCATCTGGTCGCTTACAAAGCGTCCGCTCTACCGTTGAGCTAACGCGGCACTTCCTACTTGTATTCTACCAAGTTCTGTGATACCATTTGTTTATGGATTTTACACAGGTTCAAGGTCGCAACTCTGAAATTGAAGCGATTGTTGACGATATGTTTGAGTACCACTCTTGGGATGCGACTAAGATCGAATCGGGGAAGAAGATTCGGCAGGCTTTGGCAGAAGCCGTGAAGGCTATAGTTGAGCATGTTCCGCCTTCCGCCGATCGTTCTTCAGCAATTCGAAAGATTCGAGAAGCCCGAATGGACGCCAACTCAGCGATTACGCACAGCGGCAAGTACTAGCGTGCGGATGAATTTTTACTCTACCAGCCAGATGTCCGTTATCTTGCCTTCGGTTACCTCGACGGCTATGGTGCCCGGGGACACTTTGGCTTTGTAGCGGACGGCGGCGTTGCGCTTGACTTCGCGGGCCACAAACAGGTTGATACGGTTTTTTGCCGCCGCCTCCATCATGACAAACAACGGTAGTCCGATTGCCCAATCCCAGTTCATGACACCGCCTTTCGGTACGCATCGCGGCCATGATGCTGGGTGTGCGGCCACTTCAGCAAGTTGAGGGGTTCGCCCACCATCAGTGAGGTGCCCGCGTGACGCCAGCCCCGCGTGTAGGTCGGAACCCACGGCACCGGGTCGCCCCAGTTCTCGACCCGGGTATAGTCGCGGAGGTTCTGGTTCAGGAACTTGACGAAGTCCGCGTTGCCGGTACGGGGCGCTCCGAACGTAAACACTCGAAGCGGCCACTTACGGGCATCCAGTTCTATGGCGCACAGAGCCGCCATCGCACCACCAAGGCTATGACCTGTGACGGTGAGGGGGTAGGGGTTGGGGCCGAGAGCTTCGAATACGAGCGGACGGATAGCTTCCCATCGGCGAAGGAATCCGGCATGTACACGGCCCGCCGGGATGCTGAGTTCGTCGGTCTGGAGAGTGTAGTCAGTTCGCAGGACGGAGGCGTCTACCATCCAGTCTGCGAGGTCCTCAGTGCCTCGGAAGGCGAGAATGCCGTCCTTGAGGCCGAAGTAAATGTCGTTCGGCGCATCGTAGGCCGCGTCAATGAGGTCGAGCAGCGGGATCAACCCTGTCATTCGTTCACCTTATCTTGTGCCAACCGATACTCCAGGGTGATCTGAGGTTCGAGGGCTTTCATGCGGTCGAGCCCGGCCATGAAGATGCCGTACTGGCCCGTATACGAGATACGTCCATCGGCGGCCAGCTGAGCCTGCCCCTGACGCCCGTCGCCCGCATATTGCATCGCGAGCCACAACACACCATCCTGGTATACGTGGTACCAGTCGTCGGGGAGTTGCTGATTGGTAGCCGCCGCCGTGGTATGTAGGGTCGATTCGGTGAGGGTGGGGAAGATGGTCTTGTACAGGCCGACGAAGGTTCCGGCAGTGGGGAATGCGGGCTTGGTGTTGAACCGCACACCGTCATTGCCCAGCGACGAGACGGGGATGTATTGGAAGGTGGTGGGCGGGCCGACGATGGCTGTGAGCGGATTGAGGCTGACGGGCTTCAAGTGTGCGATGTTGTCGGTGCGCCCGCCGCCCGTTGCAATGTCGTGTTTCAGGATGCCTTCGATGAAGCGGGCCGCCGGGGTGGTCAGGGAGGTGAATTCGACCAACTGGGAGCCGCCTGTCGTCGAGGCGGGGACGGTGATCGAGGAGGTTTGGGCAACGGTCCACGACCAATTGCCCGCGTGCCAGATCCGCCGCTGAATGTCGTTGGCGATGTCCACATACACCCGTTCGAGGGGCATGTGCTTCACGATTTTCTCGGCATACTCCAAAGCCGTATAGGGTGTAAGTGTAGTCGCCATCTATTGATCCTTTCGTTTAGCCGAGGCCCGCGAACCCGCCGCTCTGCCCTTGGCGGGGATAGAGGTGGGAGGGCAGCACTTTGTCCTGGTCGGTGGAGAGGCCGTAGATCTGGCCGTCCTCGCGCTCGTACCACGTCTTCTGACACTTCTGGCAGATGATGGTGAGCTTGCCGTTCGCGCCCCGGTTGCCCCGGGTGGCGTTGCGGTTGTGTTCATCCAAATGGGAACAGCCACGCTCTTTGTTGAGTTGGTCTGCTAGTTTGCGGGCAGTTTCAAGGGCCTGTTCGCGGGCGAGGCGGGCGCGGTTTTCCTGCACGACCTGCCACTCGTCCTGCAGGCGGCGCTTGGCCTGCAACTCAAAATCAGCGATCTCCAGTTGACGCTGCAGAAGCTGGTCCTGCAGAGACGTGCCTGCGACCGGGGGCTTGACCGGCGCTTGGGTTTGGGGTTGACTCATCTTACTCATACTCCTATCTTGTATGTGTGATTTACCAAGGCCGTGTGATGTCGGTACGGCCATTGAACTTCTGTGCCCACTCGGGCGTGTTTGCGTTGCCAAATTCCCGCTCGATGTCGGTGCGGTTGATCAGGCCGGTCTGCAGAACCTCGATGAGGACCTGTCGCCAGCCTTTCTTGTAGACGCCATCCGACACTTTATAGACGCGGCTGATCGGGGAATCGGGCGTGGCTACTTTGCCGGTCGAGATGTACTCGGGGTTCGGGATCTCTTTTTCGGTCATGTAGAACGACGAGAACTCGGGCATAAACTCGCGCGGGTACAGGCAGATCTGGACGAGGCCCTTAGGCTGCGAGGGATCCCACTGCGGGTGCATCAGTTTACGATGGTCCCACGGCTCGCCCGGCTTCCACCGACCGGTGCGAACGGCGTTCTGCATGTTCTCCGTGTTTGACACGAGGAGGGCGTAGTTTAACTCTTCCTGTGAGAACTCGGCGAAGACGACTTTGGGTAGAAGGCGGCGCAACTTGGCCTCGAAGATGAGGGTGGACATGGACTGGCCCTGCTGCGCCATCTCGTTCAGTTTGGAGCGCGGCCCCTCTAAGGCGGCTTCGTGCTGCCGGAGGGCGTCGACGCGGGCGATGTTCTGGTCCCACTTGTCGCGGGCTACAGTTTCGAGGGCGTCCCGGGCGATCTTAGCTTCGTCTCGTACAATCATTCAACTTTCCTGAACCTTCCTAGTTGAGAAATCCGGGGATCTTGAGCAGATAAGCGATGATGCAAATCAGGCCCCAGATGATGCGCTCGGGCGTAATGACCCCGGTGTTTTGCTGTGACGTACCGACGTATTTCTGTTCAATTGCTCGCAAGCGAACTTCTTTGTCATCGTCGTTGTCCGAAAGTCGGCTGGCGATCTGAGTTAGTGTTGCCATACTGTTCTCCACGGTGCGAATCCGCAGTTCGAAGTCCCGGTGCGTCTCGTTGCTGTCGTTGGGCATCTCAATTCAAGTAACCTTTCTCGAATAAACGGGCCTCATTCTTACGCCGCACTTCCAGTTGTGGGTTCCATTTTCCGTTCTGCGTAGTGAATTTGCGCATTTCAGCCGGGACAGCTTGCGGCAATTTGCGGACATTGAATCGCAGACGGCTTTTTTGAAACTGGCGAAACGGCATGGATTCGGCCCAACTTACCAGGGCATCGAATTGATGCTGGGGGATTTGCGCTCCGAGGGTGCGGGAAAGGTACGCCGCAGTGTGCGACAGATAATAGTCGAGCAGTTTTTCGGCCTGCTCCCGGCTGACCCCGTAAAAATAAAGCGGCCACGTCTCGTCCCAATTGACCTGCTGCCGGAAAAAGCGTTTGCCTTTTGCCGACAGGCGCTGCAATTGGAGCCAGGATGTGCGCCGCTTCCGCATTTTACTGCACCGTGCCGCTCATCGCCAGCCGATCCAGAAACTCTTTGACGGCGGCAGGGCCTTTCGTGTCATATAGTTCGTTCACCTTCGCCTCGATCATCGCTTCCTGCTGCGCGATAGCGGCAGGCGGGGTGTTGTTGCGCGGCGGACTGGGCGGCGCGTCCACACCACTCTGCCTGAAACCTCCGGGCGCGTTCATTCCTGGGTTTTGTTCAGGTGTCGTGAACAGTTCGGGAAACTGAGCGCGGGCGGCGTTCTTGGCGATCTCGTAGTGCTTGGGGGTGGCGTGCTGCACACCCATCTCCTGCAGGATCTGACCGATGGCGGCCTGAGCCTGCGGGTTTTGGGCCACGTCCCGGTTCTGGCCGAGGAAGGTGGTGGCCGTCAGCGCCTGCTCGAACTGCTGCTGCCGCTGGGCCAACTGCTTCGCGAGGTCGTCGAGCTTCTTGACAGTGGGGAGTCGTTCGATGAGGTAGTTCATGCCGTCGCCCGGATCAATTTCGGTGCGTCGTTGAAATTCCTTCATGTCGGCCTCGCTGAGGACCGAAGATCCAGACACCTTTGTTTCCGGCGCGGCGGGCTGTTTTCCCGGCGGCGGCTCGCCTCCCGACTGCTGCTGCTGCTTGAGGAGCGCGGCGGCCTGCTGTTGCGCGTTCCACATCGCGTTGATGGCGGCCTGCAACTTTTCGGGGTCGTCGAACACAACCTTCTTGCCGGTCGCGGGATCCACGAGTTCGGTTACGGGTTTCGGGGCGGCGGCCTTCGATGGGTCCGCAAGCTGTTCCAGGACCTTTGTGAAGTCGTCCTGATAGAGGGCGTCGGCGGGGTTACTCATAGGTCAATGTATTCTCCAATTGAGCGTAGTGCTCTTCCACTTTCTGTCGTGACTCCTCGCGCATGTTGCGTAAGGTAGCCAATAGTTGACGGCTCGCCACCCACTGACCGTGCGTTACAGCGAGGCGGTCGCCATATGCTTTCTCCAGGGTGTTAGAAAGCATTTCGTGCTCTGCTTCCAAGTCGGCGAGGAGCCGACTCCACGAGGGCAGACTCATCATCTGCAGCCGCTCGTCGTGCTCAACCCACGTCACCGGCTACACCTCATCTTCTTCTTCAAATTCGCCATCGTACACTATTAGTTTAGCACCCGACTCAAAACGGACGGTGACGTAATCGTCTTTCGATTCAATGTCTTGAACGAGGTCGCCCACGAGCGTCTTCATGAGATGGACGGCGGTATCATCTACGGGGGTAAAGGGCATCTTGCTAGTCCTCCTGCTCGCCAGTTTCGTTGGCGTCCTCAGCCATCGCGGCCCGCTGCGCCCGCTGCATCTCCATATTCTCCATCTGGTTGGCGATGTTGATCTGGTGCGTGGCCTGAGAGGCTTCGATGTCGGCAGCCGTCTTCTGACGCATGGCGTCGAGCTTCATGGCGCTTTCTTCCTGCTTTTGGCGGGCTTTGGCTTGGTTGACCATGAAGTCGAGTTGGGCGCTCTGCTTTTTGATTTCGAGTTCGAACGCCTTCAACTGCATGTCCATCTGCTTCATCTGCATTTCCATCTGCGCCTTCTGCTGCTCAAGCTGGACCTCGAAGGGGTTGGGCTGCTGTTTGATCTGCTCTTTCTGGAGAGCGGTCTGGGAGCGGATCTGTTCGGCGTCGACGCGAGTCCGGTAGGCAGCCTCGGCCTTGACCTGGACGTTCGGGTCGGGCTTGGGCGTGGCGACCTGCTTCATCTGCTCGATCTCCTGCGGCGTCAGGGGGCGGAAGAACGAGTAACGTTTGCCGAGCCCCGTCGCTTCCTGCATCGCGGCCTCGATCTCCTGCACGTTCAAGGTGTGGCCGATCTGCTGAATCGCGGAAAGTAGGGGGCCTTGTGCGAAGAACTGGATAAAGTTGGGGATAAGTTGAAGAAGTTTTTCCTTCGAGATGACGCGGGAGGCGCACTTGACGTTGATCTTGAGCGGAACCTGCCACACCGCCGGATTCAGTTGGGCGTACTGGCCGAGTTCGTTGACGCCCTCGATCTTGTCACCGTCAATGAGGTGCATCCGCAACATCTCCACCATCTTGGTGAGGGTGGGGATCAGCAGGTAGTCTTCGAACCGCTTGACCATCGAGTAGATACGGTTGTTGCCGCCGCTCGTTTGCATCTGCATCCCCGAGGCGGTGCGGTTGGCGTTCGACGGGGTAGGCACGCCGCCGACCTGCAGGGGGTTCATGCCCGACCGGGAGTAGGAGTTTTGCAGGGCAAACGAGATGGTGTCCATGACGTTCGCTGTCATGCCGCCCGCTTGCTGGAACTGGATGTCGGTCTTCGCATCCTTGACCTTGAACCGCACGCCCGGCCCCCACTTGTCAGCGTTGTCCTGCTGCGACTGCATGGTTTCGATGCGCGGCGGGTTGATGTTGAGGGCAAGTTCGTCCAGGTGGAGGTTGAACAAGCCTTCGATGAGGCGCTGCGACCCTTCCTGCACCTCAGGGACCGAGAGGCCGTAGGAGGCCATCGGCACTTCGTAGCACGGGGCGAAGGCGAAGGGGAACCAGCCGTAGGGGTTGGGTTGGTTGTAGGCGGGGTGGAGTTTGTTGAGGACCCATACAATCCGATCGCGGTTGTAGTAGATCAGGACCTCGATCTCGCGGTCTTCGATGTTGGACTCGTACACCGACGGCCCGGCTTGGGTGCCTTGGCGCATCATGGCGTACATGATGTTCTTGGCGACGTCGGGCATGTCAAACCCCGCCGATTGGGCGAGCCAGTACAGGGTGTTGTCTTCGGGGATGTCAAAGCCCTTTGTCTCGCGAAGTTCTTTGAGTTCACGGACCTTCATCAGTTTGCGCCACACCACGCTCGAACCCATTTCGGGGGAGGGGCCGTGTGACTTGGGGTCGAAGTAGATGTCGCGGATGTCGACGCATTCGAGGCAGGGCCGCTTGACGTCGGAGTCCCACCGGATGTGAATGCCGCCCAGCTTGTAGAGGAGGGATTGTTTCGCGGCGTTGAGGAGTTCGCGGCGGGCCGACGGATACCCCAGTTCGGCGGGTGTATCAATCATTTCGCGGAGGTTGTTGGTGAGGAGGCGTCCGAGCCGGGGCGCAAGGTCTTCGCCGGTCTGCGGATTGGGAAGCGCGAACTGGGGAACGATCTCAAACCAATCTTCGCTGTCCGGGAACAAAGCCTGCTCCAGGAGGGGCATCATCGTCTCAACTTGGTCGAAGACGATGGGTTGGGGGTAGGAGGCGCGGGGAATTGCGGTGCCCTGCCAAGTGCGGGGCTTGACGACGCCGAAGTAGAGGGCGTCCGCTTCGACCCACCGGGGTTCGATGTTCTGCTTGCGCCACGCCGAATAGGTGTAGTATGTTTGGTTTACGAGGCTGACAGAATAATCGTCCGAGTAGGTGGCCTCGGAGTTCCGCACATCGACCGTCGGTCTTTGCTCGGGGGCGATGGGGTTAAGTGGCTGTTCCGTCATACCTTTACCTACCTTTATTCTATCATCCGGAAGCCCCCATACAGACCTTGCGCAGCAAGGCTAGGGCATTCCATACTTGTTGTCGTAGGAGCCCCAGTTGGGGAGTTCGACGGAGGGGCCGAAGATCATCTTGTTGATCTCCTCGACACCCTGCTCGGAGTCGCGCCACGCCTCCCACGCCGATTTCTGGACGGCGGGGTCTTCGATGTCCCGGGGTCCGAGGCGGCCAAAGTAGTCTTTGTCCGTGAACAGGTCGGCCAAGGTGTCCAGGATGTCGTCGTGTTTGCCCTTGGGGAACGTCGAGGCTTCCTTCTTGAGGGCTGGCATGGCTTTGAGGGGCCGGGTTTCGGAATGTACGAACTTGAGGGCGCGGGTTTTCCACCACATGGTCAAGGCGGCCTCGACGCGCGTCGACTTCTTTTGGGTGCCGGGCCTTTTCACCCATACCCAATTGGGATATAGGCGTTCGGTCTGGAACGCCTTCTCCAAGGTGGGTTCAAGGCCCCGAGTGAAGGGAGTGTCTTCGATGTACAGGTTGGAAGGTTTGTACTTCTTGTACATACGGAGTAGGGTCGCGACCGACTCTTCGATGGTGAACTTGTCGTGGGCGATGTCTTCGATGTAGGGCCGGTTGGCGTAGTCCCACGCCATGACGGAGATGGCCGTGTAGTCGGAGCGGGCTCCTTGGGTGTAGGCGAAATCGACGGCCATGTCCCGGTAGCCGATCTTCACCTTACTGTAGAAGATGTCGGGGTCGATGAGGGCCGGGTGTGACTCGTCCACGGGGAGCGGCGAGGCTTCGGTGGGCGTGGGATCGTTTAGGTACTGGCAATTGAAGTTCAGGCCGTCGATGGGGTCGAGACGTTTACTTTCAAGAGACTCGTAGGAGAAACCACACTTCTTGATCGGATCGAATGGAAAGATCGGGATGCGACGGCCCTGTGCATCCAACTCAAAGGGTTTTTCGAGGTCTTCAATGCCGAACGTGGGGTTGACGCGCCGGTAGCAGGACCGGAAGAAGACGGTGTATTTGGGTTTGTCACCACGTTCTTTTCGTTGTGCGTCAGCTTCCATGATTTGGCCGTACACGTCGTTGGCGTGATAGCGGGTGCCTTCGACGTACATCCACGACCGTTCGTTGACCAGAACGGGCTGAAGGAGCGAAAATCGGTTCGCGATCTTCTGACATTGATCTGGAGTTTCTGAGTTTTTATCGTCTACGATATCGCTACATTTCACGATATCGAAGTGACGACTAGCAACACCAGCATCAATGGATCCAACATATACAGTTGTTTCACGTTTCACTTTGAGAGATTCGTAGGAGAAATCTCGGGCGAGGGTGGTGAAGCCGCTCATGTTGCCCCATGATTTTATTTTGTCAGGGTCGGGGCAGTGCTCGGGAAACAGTCTTCTGAAAACCTCATTGCTTTTGAAATGCTCGGCGATTTCGGTCACGATGGTGGCGGCGCGGTCCTCGTTGGCTACGATCACCAGGGCGGAGATATTGGGATAGTTGATGATGAACTGGATGATGTGAGAAATGACGTTGACGGTCGTGTTGTGGGTAATCACCTCGTTGACACACAATGTCTTAGACTCGGTTTCAATTCCGATGGTGGTTTGTAGACCTGTGCTAACGACCGTGTCTACAGTATCCCAGTAGATGTTGTTGCCTGCGAGATACTTGAGTTCTTCGTCCTGCAGGTGCTCTGCGTAAATCGCCAGTTTCTGCTTGGAGATGTCGTACTTGGCGAGGCTGGCTGACGGTACTACAGCAGGCTTTCCGCCACGTGCAAAGAGATACTTACCGAACCGATGCTTCCACTCTTTCGGAACGGTATCCACGTTGGATCTGCGAGAGGTTGATTCCTTGTAGCGGTTGATCTTATCCCACCCCACGACGTCAATGAACCTTTTAACGTTGTTGCTGTCCGAGATTACAACGTGCCAGTAGGGTCGTGCTTCACCTCGATAGTTTACGGTATATGCAACGCGCTTGGATTTTATTCCGAATCGCAGTAGAAGTACTTGAACGTCTTCCGCTAGAGTAGGACTTTTGGTTACATAGTCGATGCCGTCTTTACTGCAGTGTCCATCCGACATGTAAAGTCCGTAGAGTAGTTCAGCAACGCTACGATTGTCGGCCTTGAAATACTTTTCAGGAATGTACTTGTCACCCGAGCGCAAATGCAACATGTTTCGGTAGTGATCACGGGCTTTCCGAATCCTTACAAACGCGGCACGACCCTCGTGATGCCCCGGGGTTGCCTCAAAGCCGCAACGTTCGGCAGCCTTTACTACACGGTCCCGGAAATAGGGATCGTTATTGGTGACACTCATGTTGCTGAAGGAACCGTCTCCCAGCATCCAGCCTGTGAGTTCAGAGTCTACCTCATAGGGGGCTCCTGCAGGCTCGGGAAGCCATGCGAGTGTGGCAACTCGATCACCCGGGGCTAGATCGCCAGCATTTACAAAACCTTCTATAGTGCGGATAGGGTGATTGGCAGAAACCTTCAGGATTCTTCCCGAACGTAACTTGAGGTCAACACATTCTTGGGGCGGTTGAATTTCGACGCCTGTGACACGCACAAACTTCTGATGGTACGAATACTCGGTAGCGGTGCCAAGAATGTAATCACCCACCTTGACTTCCGATGGATCTTTTTTAGTTCCGTCAGGATAAGTGATTTGTTTTGAGCCACTTACAAGGCACTTAAAATGCGAACGCGGATCGAGGAGGAGCATGAACCGTGAGCCTTCAAGATCCTGGTGCCTGATGACGGGCCGGTAAATCCACATCTTCTGCTTGGGGTCGTACTGGTCGTTTTCGAGGTACTCGACTTCGTTGGGCTTCTGGAACTGCTGCAGGCGCTCGATGACGGGGCCATGCGTCTCCTTGTTCACGTCCGCGTAGCCGAGGATGTGATTGCACAGATAGAGCAGGTCAGTGCGGGCACGCCACCGGGCCGCGCGGAGTTTGGGGACTTCTTCTTTTGCTAGTGAGACTTTCATTTCAGTCGGAGGGAGAACGGAGGTTCCGCCCGCCAAAAGGTGATCTTCCTTCCTATTCTACCGTCCCCCACCGTCCGCAGTTCGCAAATCCCGAATATCTTGAGGGGGTGGTTGGAGGGCTTGCCGACCCACCTCTCAAAGTCTTTCAGGGAGGGTACGGCGTCAGAGTGGGCCATCTCTTCGACGAAGTAACAGTGAGAGTGGAGGTCGCCGATCAGGTCGAGGTTGAGAGCCTTGGCCGTAGCAAACGCCCGATCAACGAAGTGGAGCCGGGGCGCGACGTAGTTACCGTCATCCTGCAGAAGGTCACCTTCGGCGGGCCACACTACCTCGTGGACGGTCCAACCCCGCTGGGTTTCGCGGCCTAGCAGGTAGACGAAGTATTCGACCGGGAAAATGGAGCGGGCGCGGCGCACGAACTTCTCGGCCAGCGAGCGGGGAAAGTGGACGCGCACCGTAGCCATCGCGTTAGGACTTCTTGATCGTCACCGTAATACCAACAAGCCGAGCAGTATCTGCGTAGGTGTCCGAAGCGTTAGCCGGGTCGCGCAGAACCTTGAGGTGCATGATCTCGCCCGCCGCACACCCGGTTGTAGTGACGCCTGAGATGGTGGCGGTATTCAGTTGGTTGGCGCTACCCTTGGCGGTATCGGCAACTGTAGAGGGTGTATTGAAGGCCGGGTCGTCTGTTTCACCGTCCGCTACACAGATGGTGGCAACCTGCCAGACAACGGTGCCGGTGGTAGTTGCGCCGAACCACAACAGGTCGACGTCAACGGTACTCGTCCAGTTCGAGGGTAGGACAATGCGGGTCTGAAGCGAGAGGGTGTTGGCTCCGTCTGCGAAGTCGGCAACGCCTTTCTGAGTGTTGGTGCCCGTGACGCAGGCTGCCACGCCCGGGTTGGTGGTGGGTGAGTCCCATAGGAGGGTTGCGGTGGCGTTGTTGCAGCGAGCGGTGGGCAACCAGATTTTGTCGTCGACACGTTGGCCGAAAGTACGGTTGCCAAAGAGTAGGACGAATCCCGGGGTGGTATCAGCGATGGGGATGACCCAGTAGCCGAGGACTTGGGTGGTGCGGGCTACTTCCTTGATGTTGGATGTTCCGGCAGACGCGCAAGCCCCGGCTACTGACGTGGAGGGAATAACGAGATCGCCATTGGTGGCAGAACCCTGCAATAGACATTGAAAATAACCGTGCGTGACAACAGTGGTGTATTCGGTCCCGGTACCGGTATTGGTGTAAGCCGCAATACCAAGGACTGTGGTGGAGGAGGTATTAGCAGATTGAACACGTTGAGCACCTGTGTTGTCAAGTTCTACGAGTTTGTACTGAGTTACAGTTTGGGAGACAGTTTTGCGATTCTCGCCAATCCAACCCCGGTAATTGATGGGTATAGAGTTGGTACCGTCGTAGAAGCAAAGAACGGGGGTGTCCCCTCCCGATACGCCCGCACTGTTGACGCCACAATTGGTGCTGTTGATGGCGAGGCCCTTCTGAACGTACAAGCTATTGGTGTTGAGGGAGCCGGGGACCGCGCCGCTGGTGGTGACCGGGATCTCGCGGGGGCCTGTCAGCATAATCATGTTGGTGCCGTCATATACGACGGGAACCCACTGGTTAGCGATGATGTCGCCGGTTGCGAGGTCGGCGGTTGTGTTGCCGTAGAGGCGCTTGATGGTTTTTGCGCCCAGCGAGTTGAAGTTGATGGTGGCGGCGTCCGTGTTGGCTGTTGCGGCTTTGAACCAATAGAGGGTTCCTGTGACGTAGGATGCTAGGGCCGGGGAGAGGGAGCAGGCGTAGGTGTCCGAAGCTCCGGCGTCCTGACAGAAGTTGGGGCCACTCATCTGGGTGGCGGTGGCGGGCGTCGAGGTGCCCGAGCCGTTACGATAGACGATGCCGTTGGAGCCGGGATCACCGAGGCCGGTGGCGGAAGCTGACATGGCGTTCCAGGAGGTGCCGTTTGAGACGCACCATGTGCGCGTAGAGCCGGATCCTGTTGAACAGTCAGAGAGGTTGGTGGCGTCCGTCACAAGGTATACTACGCCTGAGTTGGAGGCCGCTGAGGGCAGCGAGGCTACGGTAGTGGTACCGGGCTTTACCTTCATCGCGGAGAGGTCCTGAAGACCGCCTCCCGAGAAGGTGTTGGCTGCGTTGTTGCGCACCAGATTGGCGGTGTCCGACAGGTCGGTGGAGGCCACAGAGCCGAAGTCGATAGTGGGGTTGCCCGAGACGCCATCACCGTTAATGACAGTGAGTTTGGCGGACCCGGCAGTGAGTGTGCGAGCAACCGTGGTGTTGAGGGCTGTGCGGGCCAGGATACCATTGGCGGCGGGGTCGACTAGACCTGCGGCGGCGGCGGTGACATAGGGGCCTTCCCAGGAGTAGGAGGAACCGCCCGTTTTGGCGCACACGTAGAACGAGGAGTCTCCGGCCCCGGCGTCGGTGCGGACATAGATTTTACCTACAGTGGTGGCATCACAAGTGGAGGCGGGGGCTCCGGTTCCCGACAACTGCTTGCCGTTCAGGTAGGAAAAATTGTCGTTGATCGTAGTGCGCGAGTTCGACACGTAGTCGGTTCCCTGAATGGTCGTGATCTGACCAAACGCAAACGGGGTAAGTGTAAGAAAAATTAGGTGCCTGACCATGATGTTGTTGTTCCTGCCCATGTCGTAGTTATTGTATCCCAGGTATCGGCGGTCGATGAGCCTGCCCGACCGCAGCATCTTATTGCCATTCCACGAGTTCTCGTGCCTTTGAAGGAGACATCGGTGGAGGGCGGTGTGATGATAAGTGAGAAAGTCCGGCTGCTGGTTTGTGAGTCTCCCGAATCACACCGCACAGTGAAAGAGTAGTTGGCAGCGGTGTTGGGGGTGCCCGAAATTTCGCCAGTCGAGGCGTTCAAGGACATACCCGCAGGGAACACACCCCCTACCAAAGCCCAAGTGTACACACCATCGCCGCCCGTTGCGGCTATTGTCGTGGAATAGGCTACGTTCAGAACACCACTTGGCAAAGATGCTCCGGTAGATATAGATAGCGTTAGCCAGTTTACAGTAAGTGACAGGACTTCATCTTTGTTGATGCCGTTGTTGTCGGTCGCGCGGATCGTGAAGGTGTACGTGCCGCCCGTAGTCGGGTTGCCGCTCATAACTCCCGATACCGAGAGCGAGAGGCCCGGAGGGAAGTCGGAACCGATGACTTGCCATGAATACGGCGAAGCCCCGCCGCTAGCAGTGAACGTCTGCGAGTAGCTTGTGCCCACGGTGGCGTCGGAAAGCGTTGTCGGGCTAATTGTGATGGCGGTCATGTTGGTCGCATTCAGCGCCAAGGGAATCTCCCGGAATGCGCCGGCCGCATCGGTCACACGAAAGACCATCGCCACAGATGCGGTCCCGGTGACCGTGCCGGAAATCTCTCCCGTGCTGGCATTGAGGCTCAAGCCGCTGGGCAGTGTGCCGCTTGTCGTGCTCCATGTGCGGGGAGCGGTACCGCCTGTCGCAGCAAGGGTCTGAGAGTACGCCGAGTTGACCGTGATCTGCGGCAGACTGGTCGTTGTGATTGCGAGAGTAGAGCCGTCGTCTGCAATCAAGTCCCACTGCGGGTTTCCGTTGGCGCGGTGCGGCGATGCGAAGGACGGGTCCAGATTCGTGGCGAACCAGTTGTAGGCGTCCGTTCCACTGCGGCCTGTCGAGGATGTGTATCGCTTCGAGAAGGCGTGCGCGGCGCGAGCAACCCATGGGTAAGCATGGTTGACATCGTTTGGAGAGTTCCAAGTGGTATAGTTTCGCGATACTGCTGTCCCTGCGGGCCAGGATTGCGCGGCAGATCCGCCAGCAAAACCTCTGCCATAGGAAGGCCCTGACGTACATGCAGAGCCGATGGTAGCCGCACCGATCTGCAACGTGCCATCGTATTCGATCCCGCAGACGTTGACAATCTCAGTTCCAATATTTACCGGGATTCCGGTAAACGGGGTTTTCAGGCTGTAGCTGGGAAAGCTGTGGGTCGTCGTAGCCGCCGGGGATACAGTGAACTGCACTTGGGTTGGCGACGGTATGGCAGTAACATACAATTGGCTGCTGTTAAACCCGGCCACCGTGGCGCCAGACCCTGCCAACGGAAGCCCAAGTATAAGTTTGTGCGGGTTGGAGAAGGTAACAGTTGCCGTGGTCCCAGACTGCGTAATGCTCGTAATCGCGCCGCTGGCGACCGTCCGAGTCCACATTCCGATATCGCCCTTGGACAATACGGACGTGTCAACAACCTTGGCCGTGGATGCAGTCGATGTGATGTCTGCGACCAGCGTAGTGGAGCCAGATTGCTTGAAGATGTTCGAAAATTCAGCCCACGTCTGAACCCAGTCGTAGTTTAGTTTATAAGCTGGATAATAACTAGCATAGAAAACACCCCCTGCTACGACATGCGGGGTTGAGTCTGGGTGCAAAATTCCATCTATCCACCAGTCCGCGAGTTTCTGGTGGACATAGCTAAAACCACTGTTTCCTTGGTCAAGCGCCATACCCATACTGATGTAGAGATAGGAGGCCATCCACAGACTGCTGCGCTGAAGGGAGTTCGAGCAGTCGTATGCTCCGTAATGGTTGGACAAGCATCCCGTGTCCGGGACAAAGCGATTGCCGTTGGTGAAGAAGCCGAGCGGGTTGCTGCCGAATCCGGCAATGAAACGCCCGTAACACCACCTGTTCCGATTGGGTCCGCTGGTCGCCTCTGTGTTTGGCATCGAGTATCCGGGACAGGCGGCGTTCGACGGCGGGTAGTTGCCGGTCGTGATGCCGAAGAAACCCTCCATGAACTCAGCCTGGTACTCCAGATGCTTGGCTAAGTACTCCTTCTCTGGCGTGCCGTCAACTGCCACGAAAGCTGCTTGAGAAATTGTCCGAATTGCCCACGCCTGCCCGCGCGGCTCAGCCTGTGATGTGGGAGTGATGATGCCCCATTCGTTGTTTCGGCGGAAGCTGTTGCCCATGACGTGGCTCATCCAGAACATCAACTCTTCGTACATGATCGGGTCGCCGGTCAGGATGTACGGGATGTAAGCGACCGCTGGATGGTGGGCGATGTCAGTTCGCCAATTCGCCAGGAAACTTCCGCTCACGGCAACCGTTCCGACAAAGGTGATGTCGTCGTTCGGATCGGTCGGGAATGTCGGGCATGGAAAAGTGGAGCATGCAGGTACCAGATGCACGCCTGGGCGCGTTTCGACACTGACCGGATACCCGAGCGCCGGGACAAGAGCGTTCGATCCTGTGCAAGTCGTCGGACACCACTTCTTTGAAGAGTCTGTGATCGAGTCGCGCCAGTGCAAGGGCATGTGTAGACCAGCGTTCGCTTGCCCTTCGATGACAGGCACCAGTCGCTCGTCTCCGGTGTACAGGTATTGGATGTACCAGGAAGACATCCAGCCGATATCGGAGCGGCCACCTGCTGTCGGGAAGGACTCCAGCCATAACCCGTTGTCGCCGTAGTTGAGGGCTTTGTCGCCAGCGTTCCAGGTCGTCACGACGGTGTTGATCTGCGAGTCCGTGATCGGGTAGGTGGTGTCGTAGTAGGGGATCGCCTTCGACTCCGACATATACCGCATGTTGAAGTTCCACTTGATCGTGTTCGTCGCTAGGCTCGTGCCATCCCAGAAGGTCTTGCGCCACCGCCCGAGGATGTAGTGGGAGAACGCCGCGCGGCTGTAGATCGTTGTTCCGGCCCCGTTTTTCACGGCGACGGAATACGTCTGGTCCATAAGCGAGTCGATCCACATGTTTTCGAGCAAGGCGTCCACCTTGACTCCGGCATGCCCCGTGTAGAACGTGAGCGCGAACAGCGGATGCAGGCCCGTGGTGGCCGCGCCCCATCCGAAGTCGTAGGAGCGGGTGGACTTGTCTTCCGCGACAACCTGCGTCACGACAGGGCCGCGCAGCCAGTAGCGGAAGTTGCCGTCCGTAATCATGGTGCGGGCGTTTCTAGTGAACGTCGTGCCGTTGGTGGCCTCAATCACACCGTTCCATGTGCCGCCGTTGAAGGCAAGCATCCCGGCTCCCGAAAGAGCCGCCGCCTCGCAAGTCGCCTGATTTCCCAGATGGCACCACGAGGTCGTGTTCTCGAACGCGATGGAGCGAGACTGTTTGCTCTCCAACGTCGCGCGAAAACTGATGATTGCGTGCCGCAGCGACCCATCCGGCCACGACACTTTCTTGTCGCACTGCCATTCAGATGGAACGGAACCGTCGATGACAGGTCGCGCACACTGGCCGCTCGGGATGTCGCCCTGCTTGAAGATCCGCGAAATCGAGAAGGGCCGCAGCGTCTGCGTGACGCCCGACCGCTCCGTGACGATCATTGGGGAAACTACAGCCGCGAAAGCGGATGCAGAAATGAGGAATAGGGTCAGGCGCATGGCTTAGTAAATCCGAGTACCGCCGCCACCAGCCTCCTGTCGCTGTGCCGCGCCAGGGTCCATGTATCCGGTCGTCAAAGCTCCCGGAAACGCTCCCGGATATGCGAGAGCCTTCAAGGCTGTGCCGATGGCAAAGTTTCGCCCAGTGACAATGCTCCAAGTGATGGAAGAGCCGGTGCCAAGGGTGATGTTGGAGGTAACCGTATCCGCACCGTCATTCACGCTGGCAATGTCGTAGATGCCAGCCGTAACACCAGTGCCGGAGGCAACGTATATGTAGTCCCTTCCTGCCACAACGCCCGACAGATCCTTTGCGCCGCTGGCAGTCAGCACTGCTCCGGAGGAAGTTGCCCCTGTGTCGGTGACTTGTGCAACTGAGGTGAATGCTGGATCGGTTCCAGTAACGGAGGTGCTGGCGAGCGGCCAGTTGGAGGAGTCGGATGTGTTGTCGTGGTAGAAGTTGTAGAAGTCCAGCCCGACCGATTGAGAGTCGGCGTGTGAGACGCCCGTCACAAATCCCTTGATGATGTTGTTGATCAGTCGAATGTCAGTAGCGCCAGTCGCAATGCTAATGCCCGTGCCGACGTTGTTCTCCATTCCGTATATGGTGTTGTTTTGTATGATGATTGGTCCAGTCGCTGCCGCCGCAATCTGAATCCCATACGTGACATTAGCCGCAATGATGGTATTCAGTACGGTCAGCGGGGTGGATGTTGAGTTGTGGTAAATCCCGGTACCCGAATCGTGAACGTAACTGCCAACGATTACATTGTTGGTCGACACGGATATGGCGCGTCCTCTGTAGCTGACGGCTTCACAGGCCACGCAGATCATATCAGCGGCACCCGTCAAAGCAACTCTGGTTGCAGTGGTTGAGGAGTTGACGAACCGGGCATGTACCACGCGGGCATTTGAGCCTAGTGTGAACATGGCGGCGGCGGACCCCAACACTTGCATGTACATAAAATCCCAGTTAGCCCCAAGAGTGATGGCGAAAGCGGAGGTTGCCGTGTTGATGGTGGGACGGGTTGTGCCCGTGGGGTTGTCTCCTGGTAGGGAGTTGTATCCGATGATTCGGATGGGGTTTTGTGCGCCGCCTGCGGCTGCTACGGAAACTGTCTCACCTAATGAGATGGTTCCGTTTTTGACGAGGAAGTCGTTTCCGGCGATTCCTTTCTCAAACAGGTCGTCATCGAGGGTCGAGTTCATGGACATTGAGCCGCCGACCCGGAAGGTGCCGGACGAGATGGAAGCTGCCGAACCACAGGCTTTGTCTAAAGTGGCGGTGACGCCGGAAACGCTGACAACCTCATACCAATCCTGCGTCCAGTTAGTCCCGGCAGATACGCGGAGTCCGTTGCCCGTATGGTTGATGCCGAACGGAGATCCTGCCGAAGTGACGGTGCAGGGGTTGGTTGTGCCGATGGATGAGGCGAGGTCAGTGGTTGTAGAGTTGTTTGCCGCCGTACCCCAGGCGTAGTTGATGCCCCAAGTAATTGAGGATGGAGTGCCTGTAGAGGCGATACCAGCCGCTGTAGATGCGGTATAAGTGCGGTTGGTCTGGTTGAACAGTACTCCGGAACCTACTGTGGCTGTGAGTGTGGCTTTGTTAGAGGCTACTGAAGCGATCTGGTAGAAGCCAGGGTAAGTGTTGGTGCCACTCTTGATGTAGATCCACGCGCCTACGTCACCCGCTACGAAGTTATACGACGCGGACGAGAATACCGGGGCCGAGGTGTTTCCCGTATTGGTGTCGACGGTGCCGTCAGTCGGGAAATTAGCGTTTTCGGTGTTGAAAAAGCCACCGTTGACGTTTGATGCTGTAGCGTCCGACCGGATGCTCCAAATGGCATTGGCCGGGATCGCGGCATACAGACTGGCCGAAAGTGCTAAGGTTATAAGTATACGCATCTTAGAAGCACCTCAGAAGCACTGTGGCGTAGGTGATAGTCGCTGGGGTCCCGGTGATGTTGACTCGCAACAGGTCACCCGCCGATACCGATGTGGTCCAGCCGGAAAGCGTCGTGTCATCCAGCGAACGTGCCGATGAGAGCAGGAACGAACTGGATATGGTCGAGTAGGTTGGTGTGCCCGTGGTGTAGGTGGCTTTCTCCACTGTGACCGTGACGCTGCCGCTTTGGTCCGCATCCAGCAGGGCTTCGCGGATCGTGCAGGCTTTGTCGGCCTTGAGAGCGGAAGAAGTAGCCGCCGTCAGTACGGAGCCGCCACCGTGCAGGGTCCACCTGAAAAACTGGGTCTGGTAGTTGCCAACTTCGGATAACAACTGGAAGTTGGTGCCGTCGTAGATGAGGTCGACGTAGGCCCCGGCGCGGATGTCTCCGTCTTCGAGGTCTGTCGTGATCCCGCCGACGCGCTTCTTGATGGTTTTGGCCCCGAGCGCCGAGATGTTGACCGTGGCCGCGCCAGTGTTGATGGTGTTAGCGAAAAGTTGAACGCGCTGGCCCGTGACATAGGAGCCCAAAGCGACGGTCGGGGAGCAGGTGTAGGTGTCGTTTGCGCCCGCGTCGGTGCAGACCAGGATGCGGGTGACGGGCTGTTGCGCCAAGGCAGCAAATGCCGCGCAGAATAGGAGGGTTAGAGTCTTCATCGTGTGATTCCTGCCTTGAACGTGGAGGAAGCTACGTCAACGGACGCGCCGCTCCAATTACATATGCGTACTGTGACGGTATCTGCTGCCGAGACGTACATAATGCCGATCACTCCGGCGTCAAGGGTTGAGGGCCAACCGGCAGCTACGTTATCGCCGGTCGAGGCTCCAGTGACGGTGATGGTTCCGGCAGTGGCGCAAGCTCCGTCGGCCAGCGAGGAGGGGTTGATGGTGGCTGATCCGGTGAAGTAGCCGAGAGAGTCGACGTTGCGAGCCGCAAAGGTCGCCGAGGCGGGGTCCACGGCAGCACCGGAGAAGTTACAGGCCCGGAAGGTGATGGTGTCGGCGGCAGAGACAAAGGCAATCAGGGAGAGTCCGGCGTCAATCGAAGACGGGACCGCGAAGGCCAGCGACATGCCGGTTGTGGCCCCGATGGCCGAGATGGTTTGGTTCTGGCAAGCGCCGTCCGGGATGGAAGTGAAGTTGACGGTTCCGCTGTAGAGGCCGGTGGTGGATCCGCCGCCACCCGAGCCGCACGCAAGGCCTGATGCGGCGCTGACGAGATTGCCTGAGGCGTCCCATTCCGCGCAGACACCAGAGGTTCCGGCTGCTGATGCAGTGACGGCTTTTGCGCCGTTGCCGGTCTTTTCGGAACCTGCGATGTTGGCGAACGTGATGTCGCTCGTGATCGCGTAGATTTTGACGACCGAAGAGCAGTCGACGCTCTTCAGTTTGGAGTCAGCGGTGTCGAAATAGAGTTGCTTTTTGGTGGCGTCCGAACAGACTGAGATGCCGTCTACCGTCGGGACGGAGGGTGCGGTTTGGGTAGGCATGACGAAAGCGGGAGTGCCGTCCGAGTTTACACCCGCCGCGATGAGGACACCGCTGACGGCCCACGCACCGCCTGACTTGTCGTACCAGTTTCCGTTGTCCCGATCAAGGTAACTGTCACCGTTGATGCCCACACCCGAGGAAGGTGCGCCGTTGCCCGTATAGAGCCGCGTGCCCGGGGCTCCGTCCGCGCCAGGAACGCCTTGGATGCCTTGGGGGCCATCGCTGCCGGTGGGACCCGCCGGACCAAGCTGCCAGTTCCCGGCACTCACTCCCGAACAGGATGTGGTCGGAGATGCACAGATGTAAGTCTGGTTTGCCGAGGTGTCGATGTAGATGTCACCGAACCGGGAACGTGTAAGCGAACCGGGAGTGCCCGAGCCGATAAAGGCTTGCGTGGGACCGCGCTGAATGACCTGAGCGTGGAGGCTGAGGCCGAGGAGGAGAGGGATGAGGATTTTGCCCATGTTATGCGCCGCTCGCATTTCCGGCCATGAAGACCCAGTCGGTGCCGTCCGAAACGAAGAGGAGGGTGGTGCGTCCTGAGGGTGCATTGTTGAAGGGGTGTGTAGCGGGGATCGAGAAGTCACCCGACCACGACACAGTCCAGTAACCGGTCGCGTTCTGGTCAATGACGACGGCCAGCAGGTTCCCGGCGGACTCGACAGTCTGAGAGATAGTGGTGTTGGCGGTGAGGGTGACGGTGCGGCGGGTGACGGATGCGGTGCCCGAAATGCCGCCCGAATAAATGGCGTAGGATTGAACGCCTACCTGGATGGAGGAGGCCGTGCCGTCCGTGTAGACCGTGCTGACCGGTGAGAGGGTGAGGGTGTAGGTGTCCGACGTAACTGCGAAGAGGCCCGCCGAGATGCCCGTCACGGTCAGTTGGGTCATGTAGGCATCGAACGCGAACAGTTTGTACTTGGTGCCCCGGGGATTGTAGGCCGAGTTTTTCCAGATCCGGGCGTTCGACGACAACTGACCGTTTACGACCGGGATGACGTGCCAGAGAGGAACGAAGACAGAGGGTTGTGAGTCAGCGAGTGTGGGTGAGCCAGAGATGATGTTGCCGTTTGTGCCCGTCAACTGGGCTTGGGCGGGCATCACCACTTGAAAGACCAAGTAGCCGGTAAATTTTACGCCGTCCGACCATTCCATGTCCGAAGACAGCGTGACTGTGGAGTATCTCTGGCTCATCCGATTATCATCCGTCTACTCGTTTGGTGGTTGATTATCAGCCACCGTTAGTTAGCTTACTTTTTCCCAACCGGTTGGGCCGAGGAAGGATTTGGGGCCGGTCTTGTGCCACACCACGCCGTCCTTGTCGCGCCACTTGGTTCCGACGGGTTGCGAGGCTCCGAACGGGGTGTCGTTGAAACGTCCGTCGGGCAACTTGGCCGCGAAATCGACCGGGGAATCTGCAAAATCCGCGACCGGAACGGGAGCGCCGGTTTCGAAGACCGGGCCACCTTCGGGGACGTCGTACTTGCGGGCCGCCGCGAGTTCCGAGGCGATCATCGTGGGCCACTGGAACGGGGCGTAGTCCATGAACGCGCGGACGAGGCCGACATTGAAGCCGGACGCGCCGTTCGCGAAGTCGAAGTGCAGGAACTTGGAATCGCCGCTTTCCGGGGGCGCGAAGGGGCCGCCGTATTCGGGGACGTAGGTGCGGATCACGCCACCTCCCAAAAGCCCGAGTTTGCGGGCGATTTCGGCGGCTTCGGCGGGGGTACTCAACTGATTATACACGGCTTTACCTCTACGTTTATTGTACCAATCAGGCGCAAAATAGTTGTTGACATCTTTCTAGGTTCATGTTACTATTAGGTCATGCCAAATCAGAGACTGATTACCTACAACGGTAAGACTCAGAGTGTTAGCGCATGGGGCCGGGAACTCGGTATCCCCCATGTACGAATCTTCGACCGCCTCAGAATCGGATGGTCCTTTGAACGGGCTATCTCCGAACCACTGAATAAGAAATATCAGATGACGGATACGTGTACCTATGAGGGGTGTACGGAAAAGCCGACTCGTCGCAACCTGTGCCGCCGCCACTACAACCAGGAATGGATGCGGAGCAAAGGTGCCAACTACAAGCGTTGGTACAACGAACTCCCGGTTTCTATTCGCGTGTACTACAGCGCGAAAAATCGAGCCAAGAAGGCAAACATTCCTTTCACCATCAGCCCTGAGGATGTAATTGTGCCGGATGTGTGTCCTGTCCTCGGGATTCCGCTGAAGAAGGAGAAAGGTCCAGCCGAGGCCAACAGTCCTTCTCTCGACAGAATAGATCCTACCAAGGGCTACGTGCCCGGTAATGTGTGTGTGATCTCAATGAAGGCTAATACCATGAAGAGTAATGGGTGCCTTGAGGAAGCAATCCAAGTCGCCAACTACATCATGCGAATGCGAGGACCCTCCAAAAAGCAAGAAACCCCCGAATAACGGGGGTTTCAAGATGCCAAATTCAGAGGGGGATCACTTCCTTTCTGTCCTTAGGAGGACTCAGGCGTAAATCCTTCAGTTACTACGAGATGGAGGTGACCGTCTCGGCGGTAACGTGTCTATATACATCACCGATCTGACTCGCGCCGCCCAATAGCATCGTTCCAAAGTAGAACTTATACGATACGATGCCGCCGATGACGCCGGTCGGATCCGGGATGGAGGGGGTGCCGCCGCGAACCATGCTGATCTTGAAGTTCGAGGGGTCCGCGTTGCCCGTCGAGGGGCCCGCGCCCGCCAGTTTGACGATGCCCGCACAGTCCGCGCCGAAGCCGTAGGTGCGGCAGGTCGTGCCGGACACATAGCCGTTCGTGGTTTCGACCACCTTACAGCCGTTCGCCATACCGATGACGCCCTGGAAGTCCATCTTCTTGAGCGTTGCGGAGGTCGGATCAGCCGTCTTGTTGACGTCGAGCCAGCCGCCCGCAGTCGGGTCGTTGGTGAGATCGTAGGTGATGTTCGGGTGGACGAACACGAGATAGTTGCCGTTCGCGACCGGGTGGGGCTTGACGTTGCGGCCTGCGAGCTTGGCGCGGATGATGCCCAGGTCGGCCCGCTTCAACGAGGTGCCGGTGAGGGTGATGGCCGTCGACGCCTGCGCGTTGTCAAACTCGGTGCGGATGATGGTGTCAACCGACAGACCCGCCTGAATGCCCAGCAGCCGCGAATAGTTTTCGAGCGCCGGGTCAATGGAGGTCATCATGTTGAAATCGGAGGTCGACACAAAGTCGTCGTACTGAGCAACCGAGACGAGCAGAATCTTGGAGCGAACCGTGGGGCCCTGCGACCCGACCGTACCTTCCGACGCATTGGCAGTCGTATTGGTGCCGAACAGGTCATAGCGGAACATCTGAACGGTCTTGCCGTTGTTCCGGGGCAGCGAGTATTCGTTGCACGCCCGATCAAAAATGCAATTTGCGAACAGGTTGTCCAAACTTTGGCGGTTGTAGTACGCGGCTACTCCGTGCGCAAGACCGGCTGAAGTACTGAGTGTGGCGGCAGGCGAATACGCCATGGGGTAATTTCTCCTACCCTTATTTTAGCATGCAACATTTAACCCTTTGAGTTCTACGATATCTGATACATTTTTAGCCAACATCCACAATTCTGCGGGGGTTAGGTTGCTCTTTGCTCGATTCGCGCGATTCGATACTACGATCACATTACCACGAACATAACCTCGCTCCGGAATGATCTTATCCAAGGTAGGACTGTTGTCTGAACGATTCCGAACTGCACGAATGAGCGGAATGCCTAGATATGGGCAAGTTTCGGGGATAACGATGTCTGTATAAACTAGGTTGAATGGCAGTCCGGCTTTACGAGCACGTAGCCGGGCACTGTCGACCATGAACTTTCTGGGATCTCGCGAGTAGTAACAACGCTTGGCGATATCCCGAATACGTCCCCGATCACGAGCGCGGAATATCTGCATGTAATGCGTGTTGCACATACCCTTGGTCCTCGGACGCTCGTCACAACCCTCCACCGAACACCTGTCTGTTGGCAGATATCTGGTAGGTTTACTCTTCCTGAGACATTCTTCAATAGGCCGACCCAGGTTGTACTTACGGTAGATACAAGTAGCATTCAAACCAAGCTCTTTGGCCCACGCATATACTCCTTGCGTCTTACCTTTGTATTTTAGAAGAACTGGTTGGTTCATATAATATCAGTATACATGATACCGAGTCATATCGCAACCAGAAAGTGAAGTTTTTGGGTACAAAAAGGGCGGCTCCCTTTTCCAGAGAACCGCCCAATTTACCCCGCGCCCTAGATTGCTTCGCAATCTTGTTGAAGAAAACCTTTTGCTACGTTTCGGACTTGTAGGCTACGACGTCTGCGTACAAACCGGAGCCCGAGCCCAACCAGCCAATGCCCGTCGGAAATACGTTGCCCGCCGGATAATCGAGTGCGACCGAAGATTTGGCCGGTACCGTAATAACCTTGTAGATGGTCGACAACGCGCCGTTTTTCAGCGAGAAGTCCAGTGCGCCCGCCGTGGGATTGTCAATGTAGAGGCCGTACATTACCGTGCGGGTCGTGCTCAATGCCGCATGCGTAGTGGGCACTGCCGCGATCCCCGCCGGGGCTACCTCGTATGCTCCAGCACCTCGAACTCTATCCATGTCCGGGGTCCTTAGAACGCGACGTAGTCGTAAGAGAGAGAGGCCGGATCCAGAGCGCCCGCCGTAACATTGGCGAACGTAATCTTTACGGTGTCGGCGGCGTCACAAAACATAGCAACCGGAAACACACCCGCATTCAAGGTGGCCGGACGGCTAACCCAGAACACCATGTCGGTGCGAGCGCCCTTGAGCGTCTGCGCCGAAGAGGTCGTGGTCGACGCAGCGGTACACGACGTCATGTCGAAAGTAAGGGTGCCGACGAGGCGGGGAGGACGAGCAACATTTACGGCCATAGGTGTATTCCTACCTCTATTTTAACATTCGTTCTGGCGAACGAATTAGAGGCGGAAATGCACCCTATTTGATAGTCAGGGTGAATTTGACGGTGTTGAACTGGAGGGAGAAGGTCGGCGGCATAGATTAGGTCCTATTAATGTTGGGGTGGACGTTCATGCGGCCCCGCAACCACACTTCGTTGTAGGTGCCGTTGTTCCACGTCCACTCGTACCAGAGTTGGACCTTTTTGTAGGGTAGGGCCGAGAAGTTGGCGGGAATGAAAGAGACGGTCGCGGTGCCGGAGGTGGTGGTGATGCCCGAACCGCCCGTGGTACGCACGAAGACGGCGTCGGCGTCTGCGTCTTCGGGCCGCCACTTGACAACGAAGCGCATCGAGGCGCTGGTGAGGTCGACCGCCACGCCGTTCCGGGTCGGCGAAGACAACTCCAGGCTGCGGGGGTCGGCGCGGATCAGGTCCAAGTCGAAGTCGGCGAAAGATTGCACGGTGGCGTCCTACCTATATTGTATCCCTGCGGCGGCAAAATGCTAAGTGGGGCTAAGTGTACGGGGCAAAAGGTAAACCCCACCGGGATGGTGGGGTTCTACCGAGGAGGGAGTCTACTATGCAAACGAGAGAGTGAGAGGTTTCTGCTACAAAGGTCCGCCAGGACCTTTAGTCGTTGGCCGCGCGGTCGGAGATGAGGGCCGAGGCGGCAGCCCACAGCATCTTGCGCGGATCGCGGGTGTTCTTCGCGGCTTCACCCGTGGTGGGTTTGGTCGTGATTGCGGTCCCTCCGCTTGCGAGCGTACCCGGACTGTAGAAGATTGTGTACGTCCATGTACCAGAAGTGTCAATCAGGTTACAACTTACCGGAACATTTCCGTTAGCCGCAATGTAAGATAAGCACGCGGAAATTGCCCCGTAAAGTTGCTTCTTGAAATCCTTTTGGTTGTTACCATACTCACCAGTACCGGGCTTCGTGGTGATTGCACCGCCACCACCACTGGCAGACGCAGCAGTCGAAGGCGACCGGAAAAGAGTGTAGGAAAAATCCGGTGCGCTATATAGCAGGTTCAGACTTCTGGACGCGATGGTTGGGTTACTCCTTGGTTCCTATTTCTATTATAGCAAAGAAAGTTTCTGTAAATATGCTATACTAAAGCTATGAGTAAGTGGGTAGCATCTATATTCTTAACACACGCTGGAAAGACGTTGAGTGCTCGCGAGTGGTCCAAGGTTACCGGACTCAAATACGCAACGATCCTTCTTCGCAAAGAACTGGGCTGGTCCGACGAAGAGTGTCTAACTACACCGCTACGTGTGAAGTACACCGGCTCGGAACAGTGCTCTTTTGACCCAACCTGTAAAAGAAAGGTTCGCTTCAAAGGCTTGTGTGCGGCGCACTACGCTAGAAAAATTCGAGACAATGACCCTGAACACCAGAAAAAGATGAAGGAGTACCGCCGAACGCACCCCGCGAAGTATAAAAGATCATTCTGTGGAAGTCTGAAGTTGCGAGCAAAACGGTTAGGCGTCCCTTTCGATCTCAAACCTGAAGACATCGTGATCCCTGAGAGGTGTCCTATCTTGGGGATCCCTCTAATCAGAGCTAAAGGATACTTATGCAACAACAGCATAACGGTGGATAAGATCATTCCTGAGTTAGGGTATGTTCGAGGGAATATCCAAATCATATCCTGCAGGGCCAACAAGTTGAAGTGCAACATGACCTTAGCCGAGATGCGGAAGTTGTATGAAGCCACGAAGCAGGCGATTCTGGAGAATGGTCTGCAAGCCTACGCCGGGTTCGACATGACGGCATTATAACAGGGTTGACGGGGCGGGGCAAGAGGTGTACCATACTTCTATGCCGCAAGAGCACGAATCCGTATTCAGGAACAAGTTTTCCTCAGACATCTGGCAGTTCAAGTATAACCAGGGACGTTTTGAATCATGGTGGCACCTCGCCAACAGGTTGTGTCACGACGTCTGTGGTGGATTGATGCCCGAAAGTGACATTCTGGACCTCGTAGAGTACATGGCCCGGATGAAATGGTTGCCGGGAGGCCGGTACATTTACTATGCGGGTCGAAACAAGCGGTTCTGGAATAACTGCTTCCTGTATCGGAGCCTTGAGGATACGCGGGAAGACTGGGCGAACACTTTCAGGAAGATTGGGGCGGCTCTGATGACCGGCGGCGGCATCGGGAACGACTATTCGGTGTATCGGGCGGCAAAATCGCCCATTTCGGGCACCGGCGGGGAGGCTAGTGGCCCGATTCCGGCCATGCAGGTCGTAAATGACCTCGGAAGACAGGTTATGCAGGGCGGATCGAGGCGTTCGGCCATGTATGCGAGCCTGAATTGGCGGCATGGGGACATCAAATCGTTCCTGAAGGTCAAAGATTGGCACAAAATGCCAATTCCAGGCACCTCGAAGACGCTCTGGGACGCAAAGGTGGCCGATTTCAACTTCCCGGCCCCGATGGACATGACCAATATCTCCGTAAACTACGACACGAAGTGGGTCGAGGGCTATGGAAAGACCGGCGAAGTGGGCGAAGTGTTCTTGGAGAACGCAGAACAGGCTCTGAGGACGGGCGAGCCGGGCTTTTCCTTCAACTTCTGGGACAAAGAGAACGAAACGCTGAGAAACGCCTGCTGCGAACTGACCTCCGAGGACGATTCGGACGTGTGCAATTTGGCCTCTCTCAACATGGTGCGGATCGAGAGCCTGGAAGAGTTCGTGGCGGTGAGCGAATTGGTCACAAAATTCCAGATTTGCGCCACCATGCGGGCCGAATTGCCACACCCTGAGGTGTACAGGACCCGGGAGAAGAACCGGCGGCTGGGCCAAGGTCTGATGGGCATGCACGAATGGCTGCTCAAAAAGGGCCTCCGATACGAGATGAACCCTGAGTTGGCGATGTGGCTCGGCTCGTGGAGGTATACGACCGACAAAGTGGCCGCCGAATTTGCCGATTCGCTGGGTATTTCAAGGCCTGTGGGGCGGCGGGCCATTGCTCCGACCGGCAGCATCGCAATTTTGGCTGGGACGACAGGTGGGATTGAGCCACTTTTTGCGGTGGCGTACAAGCGGCGATACCTCAAAGAAGGTACGAAGTGGCACTACCAGTATGTGGTGGACTCGGTGGCTGAAGAGTTGGTGCATCAGGGCGTCGACCCGGACAAGATTGAGACGGCGCTGGATCTGGCCCGCGATCCCGAGAGAAGGATACGGTTCCAGGCCGACGTGCAGGACTATGTAGACCATGCGATTTCGAGCACGATCAACCTTCCGGCGTGGGGATCGGCTCACAACAATGAGGACAAAGTGCGGGGGTTTGCACAGACGCTCGCCAAGTACGCGCACCGGCTGAGGGGGTTTACATGTTACCCGGACGGCAGCCGTGGAGGACAGCCGTTGAGTGTGGTGTCGTACAGCGAAGCCAAGAACCTGCTCGGCAATGAGTTCGAGGAGCATGTGCAAACCAATGACGTGTGCGAGATTGGCGGCAAGGGCGGATCCTGCGGCGCATAACGTACACACGTTGTACATACGGACGGATAAGAACCTCGGTATTTGTTCGCAAGTACCGAGGTTTTTGCTTGACTTGGGGGCCGTCCTGGAACATACTAAGCTATGACTACGGTACAAGAGCTTATCGTACACCTTCAGAAGTTTCCGCCCGACATGCGCGTTATGCAATACGAGCCTGCCGATTGCGAAGCTGGTGTCCATGTGGACTTAGACTTGAGTAATGTTTTTGAACTGAACAGAACCAATGGCACCAAGGTGTGTTGCATCGACCTTGGCGGCTAGGAGACAATAATATGGAAGGAGCACATTAACATGGGCTGGTCATTTATCAAGAGGCTGTTGGGCGTGGCGGAGGTGGCGGCGGACATCGCCGTCAAGAACCCCGAGAACCGCAAGATCATGGAGAAGGTGCAGGGCGTAGTGGACCCGGTCGTCGAGGCCAAGGCCGCCCAGGAAGAGCAAAAGAAGGAAGGAAATCGAGATGTCTAAGATGTTGGTGCTAGCAGTGCTAGCAATGCTGTCAGTGAGTGCGGCCCCGGTAGTGGGGGTGCAGTTCGGGTCGAACAGCGGGACGTTCGGGAACCTGCAGGTGACCGTGTCCGGACTTGCGCCGAGCGAGGTGTTGACGTTTCGTGAGGACTATGCGGTGTTTGTGGACTATCCCGATGGGTATTTGCCGGATGGTTCGTTCACGTACGCGCAGGCCCAGCAGGTCGTCAGCAATGGGTCGTACAATCTGGGTGTGTACGGGCGTGCGGCGGTCGCGATTGGCAACGGGCAGTTCTATAGTGAGAATCTGCAGTATCTGCACGTTACGGTGACGTCCAACCTGGGCAACTTTGTGCAGACGTTCTACATCAATCCTCCCGCTGCTGGAGGGTATGTGGCTCTCGGGCCGATCCGAGGGGTGTCGCCTAGTGAGGTGCCGGAACCGTCCACCTACGGGGTGGTGGGCGCGGGGCTGGTGTGTTTGGCGCTGTGGAGGCGTCGTGGCTGACCTGAAGCCGTGCCCGTTCTGTGAGCAAGTGGACTGCGACATTCATTTTAGTGATGGCGTTTGGTGGGTGATGTATTGCAGATGTGACGCGGAGGGGCCGAGTTCCGGGGCCGAGTCCGCCGCCATCGCCGCGTGGAACCAACGAGCGGGCTGGCGTGACATCGCGAGTGCGCCGAAGGATGGCAGCGACATACTGGCGTACCTGCCGAACTTCGACTGCCGCAGCGTGGTGCATTGGGCGAGGATTAACAACTCGGGGCATTGGTACGACGGCTGGCATGTGGTCAACCCAACCCACTGGCAGCCCCTTCCCGAACCGCCGAAGGAGGGCGGCGCGAATGGCAAGTAAAGCATGGCGCTGTTTTCACTGTGACGAGGTGTTTCGTTCACGTAAAAGTGCATGGCTGCACTTCGGGCCGGATGATGAATGTGAAAAAGAGGTTCCAGCCTGCATCGATCCGCTCCGCAACGATGAAGCCGAGAGACTTCAGCAACTCCGCGAAGCCCAGGAATACGCAATGCAGTGTCAGGAGTCCGCGAATCAGGCGGAAGACAAACTGGAGGAGTTGATCGAGTTCAAGAAACTGACCGGCTGTGCGAACACGCACGAGTTGCGAATGTGGATAGATAGTCAGCAAGGGCGCGTTGTTACCGCTAATGCCCTGATCGAAGGGTTCATGGAAGCCGACCCGGAATTGACAGCGAGGATCGTAGGATGACTGAGATCACGGTGACGCTGACGCGCGAGCAGTGGGAGCGGGTGGCCCGGTTGATGAAGTTGCAGGTGGACACGTGGCGGCAAATACCTTTCACGCGAAATTATGACCACTTGCTGACCATCAACCGCGCCATCTGCGAGCAGGCGGGCCTGGGGGAGGAGTTCAGATGCGAGTAATTGAAGTCAAGGCAGGGCTTGAAGTCAGAGTGCGTGGGCTTCGCTGGGACGATGGTTGGGAGTTTGATTGCCCCGTCGTTATCATCGACCCCGTGCTGCGTGTCTACGAGGATGGCTGCGGGCTAGATCAGGCCATGGAAGACCTGTTGATTGACGCCTGCATAGACGGCCAAATTAAAGACCATGAGGCGTGGCGATGGGAGGAGGCTCCGGGAGGTTCGCTGGCGTACTTGCGGCGGAAGTATTACCGCAAGAACGTCGAGCGAATGGACGTCAAGGTGCGCTTTTGTGTCGTAGATGGTGAGTTGACATGGCAGGAGGCACGCGATGCCCGCTGACCTTGCCGAACTGCGGCGGCTGCACGAATCGGCTACGCCGGAGAAGGTATTCATGACGAAGTTCGGGGTCGGCAATGGGAACTGCCTCGCCGCCTCGACTTCTACGCTTACCGGGATACCGATTGAAACATTTCCCGACTTCAAGGAACCTGGATGGTTTCACAATTACCAAGCCTTCCTACGCAAGTGGGGATGGTCAGCGAACTTTGTGCCTGCTGAGGGCGGGAAGTCGGTTGGGACATACGATGGCCTGATGCTCGGTCTGTTTTCTATCAAGTATGCAGGCCGAGAGGTGTCGGAAGATCACTGTGTCGTAATCCAATCCGAACTGACCAGAAAAGAGCACACGGAAACCGGGTGGAGTTACGAGACAGAGTTTCACTTATGGCATGATCCATGCCCTCCAGAGCACTCCGGTTTCACTGAGATTGGACCTCTCACCGGGTTGATTCTGTTGACCACAAACGCCCTACCGGAACTGCTCGACCGCCTGGAGGCTGCGGAGGCCGAGAACGCGGAACTGAGAGGGGCAATCGAGCGCGACCGGACGACGCTTGCGGATTTTGTGACACGGTTGAAGACCGAGATGGACTCACGATTTTGGCTCACAGAAGGGCGCGGGAGCTACGTATGGGATGATGACCGCTACCGCGAGGAATTTCGAGCGGCGGCTGTTGGGATTTTGGATGCGATCAAGCCACTGGAGAAGATGGCTGCAGACCTGAAGAACAGCCCCCGAGACAGCGAATCTGTACGGGCAGCGCGGCGTGACCTGGAGGCCGAGAACGCACGGCTGCGGGAGGCGCTGACGCGGGTTACTGCGCATCCTGACGATGAGCCCGAGATCGCGGAGGCGCTGGAGGGACGATGAAGCCAAGGATTAGAAAATACCCGGACGGAGCATGGTATTTTTGCTGGTCCGACCACGACGGACTGAGATGGATGCGTCGTTGTTTTTCCTGGAGTGTTGCCGTTGAGCAAATGCACAGGCTGTACAGCATGTGCGAGGTGAAGTGGTGAGCGCAGGTAGATGTGGATGCCGCCGCTGTGATCCAGCAGCGTGGCCTGAGAGCAACGGGTGGGTATGCGAGCCTCAGCGGAAGCTGAAGGAACTCGAAGCCGCCCTGGCCGCCGAGCGCAAGCTGGTCGCGGAGCTGGATTTCGCGAGAGAATCGCTGTGGAATCACTACCGCCGTTGCACGGACGCGCTGGGACTGAGGTTTGACGAGGTGCCCGAGAATCCCGAGAAGGAACTGGAGATGTGGCGGGGGATACGGGCTAAGGTGACGGAACTGGAGCGGGACCGGGAGCGGCTGGAGTGGTGGTTCCAGAATCCATGGCATATCGCGTACTCCAAAGACGGTGACGACTGTTGGTTGCACTGGGCTTACGATTATCGGGACGAGGAGTGTGGACCATGGAACGGGCCAAAGGGTGACTCACCACGCGCCTGTATCGACGCTGCGCGGGAGAGGGAGGTTAAAAGAAGTTAATGGCGAAGGTGGCGTTGGGGGTGGTGGCCGGGCTGAACATGCTGGCTTGCGGGATCGTGGCGTTCGGGATTTGGGACGCCCTGCTTCACGGGTGGTGGTGGGCGGCGGCTTATGGGTTCGGGATCCTGGCGGTGCTTGCTGTTGCCGGGAGCCGGGTGTATGCCGCCATGTGGAGGCCACCATGGAGGTGAGGGTGAGGGGACGCATACCCAACTGGTGGAGTGTTGCAGTGTTGGGGTACAGGGTAGCGCGGGCGGCGTGGCGGGACCCGAGGGTGCGTGGGTGGGTCGTGGCCGGGGCGCGGGTGCTGCTCAAGCGGGCCCGAGGTTAAGGGATGTTAACCTATTTTCCAGAATTTTGTAGAATTTTGTATACCGGCGCTCGACATCAGGCGTTCGTTCCTCACGCCTCCTCGCCGGGGGGCACCTCGGCTACGTTACGGGGGACGTTACCCCCTACCCCCTCCCCGAAATGTGGGGCACGTTACACGTTACACGCCCGTTACACGCCCGTTACACCTGATGTTACGCGCACGTTACGCAGCCCGGCCCGCACGTTACACCTCACGTTACACCTCATGTTAGCCTGCCTCACGATACGTTACATAGTGTAGTCCATATTACATATCGCAGGGTAGGACGTTACGCCGCACGTTACGCGCCTGATGCGCTAGCGCGGGCGTCATGCACCTGATGTAACGACCCGAGTCGTGCGCCTCCTGTTAACAGTAACTAACACGCTAATCTACCCTTTTCTGGTAGGGATGGAGGGTGGAGCGGATGGCGAGCGCTTGACGCCTGATGTCAGAAGGTCTAAAGGGTCTCCAAACGTGAAAAGAGCCTAGGTATCACCCTAGGCTCTCCGCTGTCTCCAATCGGCTCTTATCGCGTTCTACGTCCTATCTATCACCTCCTCTCAGTCTCACCACGGCGCCCAGTATCAGCATCCCGCCGATCACTAGCGCCCCATATCCCATCACGTCAATCGGACTCACAGAGCACCGGCCTGTAGCGCGTAACTCGTATAATCCCGTGCAAATTGCGCACGCTTCTGATCCCGCTTCCAATCCGCAACTATATACCGCGCATCATCCTGCACCCATTGCTCAACATAATCAGACTCAACTCCGCCACAGACATACGAGTATGCTCCGTCGCGGTTCGTACCGTCCACCCATACTGTCACCACTGCGTAAAACCACTTACCATCGCACCAACTCAGTAACCTCTCAAAGTCCTTTTGTACCGCATCGGCGGAATCTTTTCCCGGCTTGAATCCCCACACACTCACCGCGCGTTCCATACTCGCGTTCCAATCGTAGTAACGCTTGCTTCCCCGATCCGATGCCAATACGCGTTCATTCGGCATCTTTGCCCGGGTAGTCCATTCCGACACTACACCATAGCAATCATACTCTTTCCATGGTGCTGCGATACAGTCGTCATACTCGTAGTCGTACCGCACCATCACACCATCAACCATTGTCGTGTAACTCATACCTAGTACCTCCATTCAAGGCCCCGCATTACCAGGGCCTTGATCAAGCCACTACGCAGGTAACGTGCGCTCTAGGGCCCACACATTTCGAACCGCTTCAATCCCCCGGCGGCTAAATCGCGGATACGATTTGAACTCTGCCAGCCGTTCGCTCAACGGCCAATCGGGGCTAACCTCAATCGCAGGGCACGCCTCCACACAACGCCGCACGCCTAGTAACAGGCTAGCGGAGTATTCGAGCGCCGCGAACGGATTCACGCGGTACAGATGCTCATACGCAACCCGCGCGGTCCGGATCGCGAAAAGTACGTTCTTGTTCGAATCGGTCATGTTTACTACCTCCACAGACAGAGTACACCACGTTTCAGCACACGCCCGCTAAACGCATGAAAACAAAGGAAATATAGGTAACCCGCGCCGGCCACCATTTCGGCTCAGTCCCATATCCCCTTTATTCTCAACACGTTACAGCACTAGAGCCACAGAATCATGGTCTATCCCCTTTCCCGCGCTGCAAGTAACTGATTCCTAACGAGATAAGCGCGAATATCCCGAACAGTAAGCATAGTTTAGCTTCCATTGTTAACCTCAGTTAACTCCGCCCACGTGTCACTTTTGACACACCCTGTGTCTGAATTGACACAAGATCTCTCACCCGTCGCGCTCCACTACCATGCGCCGCAAACCCGATCACTCCATCAAATCGCCCATGTATGCACAGTTTGCACTCCCGACAGTTAGCCGCACGACCTGTCTGTGCCGGGCAGGGTATCACCTTCACTCCACCCACCATGTACGCCTTATCCGACGCAAAGCGATCCACCACCAAAGCAGCTTTGTATCCTCTCGACTCCGCTTGCCGGACCTCATCTGTCGTCTCACAGCTTGCAAGCACCTGTATACATCCCCACGCGCGTCTGGACACGTCTCTCCAGGCGTGAGTGTAGGCATAGCACGTGTGACCATACCACTTGACCGCGCGTGCTAGCAGTCGTGCGGCTTGATTGGTAGTGGTATCGCCTACCACATGCAGCCGGATAGGCCGATCGGGCGACAACTGGGCGATCAGACGCGCCTCTTCCCGTGCAATATCCTCAGGCGATATGCCGCGTGGAGTAGCTGCATTGAGCTTACGTGTATGGATCCCCTGCGGGCCATACTCCGCATAACACCCATTACCCATCAGTCGGCACGTCGGCGGACAGCTAGCCTGTGTAGTCGATATGGTATGCGTAGGGCCCGTTTTGGAGTTACCCTGCCCTACCGTTACATATTGATTCATCGACCACGCTCCATCAGTTTCCCCTGCTCGTATCCGTTGCGCCAAATCTCGAACAATGCATCCTCATATTGCGCCGTTCGAATAATTACTCCATCTAGATGGATGTTATAGACGGGTTGCTCCAAACCTGTAACATCTGGATCCAAGCCATACAGTTTGAACGCGTCGCGAAACGCCTTGCGGAACTCACCCGATAGTTTCTGAAATTCCCTGATATCTGACATGTTCGATACTCCTGTTCCTATTCGGTTCTTTGGGGACATACCCTGTGATATGTCCCCATGATGGATGTTAGCGCGTGCCTGCTATATCGTAGGCGACCGCTACCGCGTTAGCCTTGAGTTCCGCCCCCTGACCAAACCACGCGCCCGACAAGGTGCTATCCTGCGTCCGCCCGCGCTCATGATCGGCATAGTACGTTACGCCGTTGATCGCCCCCCACAGCGTATCTTTGCGCCCATCCAGGTGCGCACCGGGGCTTTCCAGGATCGCATCCAGAATTGCACGTCCCACGCGCGTTTCTTCTGCGTTCCGGCGGCTCTCGCCATGCGACTCCACAATGGAGTCCAACAGGTTTGCCGTGGATTCTGCGGCGATTTGCTCTAAGATCGATTCGCCGCCCAACAGACGCCGCACGAACTCAATGCGTCCCTGCCCGTCAAGGCGGATTTGGGCAAACTGGCGCGCCATCTCCGCTGTAGCGTGCTGTTGTTCGCGCACCAGTCCCACCACGCTAGCCGCTTCCCGTTTCGCGGATTCGTCAAACTTGCCTGTGTGTTTGAGTGAGTAGAGAGCTTTACGCGCATCCGTCTTGCCGACGTGCCGATAACCGCCGACACGCGCCAAAGCGGACTGCATGGTATTCCAGCAAACCACGTATACGGCGGTTCCCATAGCGACCGTACGCAGCGATCCATCATGGGACGTTGCCAGCATGACATAACCCAGCTGTTCATCGTGTTCACTCTTGACCACGTAGTCGGCTTGCACCTTCGCCAGCGCCCAGACCTTGCGCCCACCTTCAAGTGCTCCGAGTACTTGCAATTCGGCAGAACTCGCATCGGCAAAGTCGGCGAAGAATCGAGCCACTTCGATATTCTGCACCGGATTGTACCGCTTTGTGGGCACGCCGAAGCATTCTCCATTGTCGGAACGCATCACAGCCTTGAATTTGCTCATAGGCGCATGAGCCCATTGCCGGGTACCATCGGCGTTAGACTGCGACACGGCAAGACTTCTCATCTCGACTTGCCAATCCAGGTTAGCTGCGCGGAGCATATCCTCAGGCGACGTTCCAGGTACCACGCGCGTCCCCAGACCATGCCAGGGCGTTTCCGCCGAGTAAGCAATCTGGTTGTCATAGATCATGTGAGCCATTGTTAGGTTCCTTTGCGGCTTTGTGCTATCCGCTAGCAGATTAGGTCCGATTCAATCGGCCTGCTACATACTTACATGATTCGAGCGGTAACGTATCCCCCCAACGTGCTTATGCGCCCATAAATAATATTCATTGGACACCGGCCTGTTAACAGTCGCATACTGTGGTTGGAGGTTCCACCAATGAACGAATACAGAATCGTAGGACGCAACAGAAAAGGGTTGGCAGAGAAAATTTTCCGCTTCTCGTCTACCAACCATGAAGCATATCGACTGCTCATTCAGTTTCAGCTGTGCCGCGATACCTTGGTCCGAGAGTGGGTGCTTGAGTTACTCGGGCCTGGTAATGAGTGGTTACCAACAAATGACTAACGTACTAGACCTAAACACCGGACGTGCATTAGGTCACGAAGGTCTGTTATGAGTTACTCGGAACGTTACGCTGCGAAGCTGGCACGTTACAGGGACCGTCTCGAACGGCGGTCCCTTCGTGCGGAGCCCAGGCCCAGACCTCGAGCCCGCCGCCGCCTCGCCGGGGCTGCGCTGGGCCGGTGCCACTATCTTAAGGCGTCCAATTTAAGGTGTTCAAGTTACGTGCCGAAGCGGGGCCGCCTCTACTGCGACGCTCACTTTAAGGCAGCCCGGGCCGCCGCCATCAGCCGGGGCCTCAAGCTCTACCACGCCACAAAGAAGTTGCAAGCCGCCGCAGGCCGTGATAGAGTGTGGTCAAGAGAAGGCAGTGGCACGGATTGGTTACCGAGCGTGGCAATCCGATACCGAAGCTGAAACTAGCAACTAGGAGACAATACCAATGAGCTACCTCGGCGTTGATGGTGAAACGCAACATATCGACTGTATGAATAGAGCCGTTACCCGCGAGTTGGGCGGGGTGAAGCCAGCTAGCAAGCAGTCTGTCGGCCAACAATCCGGGTCAGAACCGGAAGGTAGCAGCCCCACCCTTGATCCCGTCCCCGGGCAGCCCTGGTATTATCCGCGAGGCTACGACGAAACCGTACTTGTGCTTAAGGTGACTGCCTACACCGGACGTTACCGGGATATGTTCACCAGAATCGTCCGCATCACCTCGCCTTATACCAAATCCGGCTGGATCGAAGTGTGCGACTGAACCCCAACTGGAACCTCACAATAGGAACCTCATTTAAGGAGATCAAGACAATGAACAAAGTAGCAATCCGCGTAATCATGCGCATGCTGGACACCCTGGTCGAGCAGGTCGAGGAGTTGCGCTACCACCGCCGGGAACGCCCGCTGCTCGAGCTTGACGCAACGCACACCTACCTCAAGCAGGCCAAGCATGTGCTCGCGAACCTGCACGAAACCCGCGAATAGGCGCTGCGCGGGCCACGAAAAGGAGACAATAGAACTATGAAACGCATTCTGTACTCGTTAATTTGGAGTGGGTTGGTAGCGGCCAGCGCAGCCGGACAAACCCTCACCCTCGACTGCACGGGAGGCAAGGTGCGGGCGTCGGGCACCTCGTCGGCCTCCTACGCCCAGGTATTCATCAGCCGTGAGGCGGACCCCTTTCCCAAGGGCGAACTGTGGGCGGTCGCCGCTCCGCCGCCAGACCGGAATTTCTCCCTCACGCTCGTGTGGTCGGGCGCGTCCGGCACCTACTACGTCGGCCTCCGTCCAGGCAACCTCGTCAAAAGCTGCACTGTAGGCGCGGGCCAAACACCCCCTCCCGCCACACCTCCACCGCCTGTGACGCCGCCGCCCACCACCCCACCCCCGTCGACCAACTTTAAGGCGTTGGAACCCGGCCCCGGTCTGATGTTGGTGGAGGTGCCCGGCCAAACCACCAAGATCCAGGTCGATAGCACCGTCGTCCTCTTCGTAGGTAACCGCACCTCAGAGCCGTGCCGCCGCTCGGCCCTCGCAGAAGATCCGACGACAGGTCAACTTTACTATTGCACCGCCGCGCGTAAGTGGCGTAAACTCGTCATGGAATAGGTGATGTACAATGCAAGACAACTCGATAGAATTGAACACGATTACGCAAGGGAACTGTCTGGACCTGTTGCCGCGCGTGGCGTCCGGGTCCGTGGACATGGTGCTATGTGACCTACCATACGGAACCACGTCTTGTGCGTGGGATAGCGTGTTGCCGTTTGCGGCGTTATGGGAACAGTACAACCGCGTCCTAAAGGCTGATGGGGTGGTGGTGCTGACAGCCACGCAACCGTTTACAACCACTGTTATTTCATCGAATCTGAAAGACTATCGGTACAACTGGATTTGGGTTAAGAATGGGATCACCGGCTTTGCAAATGCCAAGCGGCAACCCCTGCGGAATTATGAAGACGTGTGTGTCTTCTATCGGAAACCGGGTGTGTACAACCCACAAGGGCTGGTTCGTATCAATAAGCAGGTCAAAGGCGGTAAGTCTGCCGGGGGTGCAACACTTCAGGGGGAAGTTATAGGTAATGGGAAGGGTGCGCTACGCAGTGGTGCTGCTTACGTGCAGGAATTTACAGGATACCCCCGGCAGACCTTGGAAGTCGCGCAGAACAGTGGTCCTAAGTTTCACCCCACACAGAAGCCCGTGGCCCTGTGGGAATACCTAATCAGGACCTACACGAACGAAGGGGACACGGTGTTGGACAACTGCTGCGGCTCCGGCACCACAGGCGTGGCGTGCCGAAACACGGGACGTAACTTCATCCAGTTCGAACTGGACCCGAAGTATTGTGAAATAGCGCGTCAACGTCTCCGCTGTGCTGGCGGCGCTGGCGTAAACTCGTAATGGAATAGGAACCCTATGAATCAACCTGTCATGTATCTGAAAGCGTGGCGACACAAAGGTCGTGAAGGTCCCCGTCATACGCCAAGTTGGGTCACGCTGGTCGGAGAACCCTACTGGGCACGGGTGTTCGGCCTGATGGACGAGTCCGGCAAACTACAACTCATGATCAATGTCCAAGACGAGCAGGGACGCAAACTGGCCGTGCCTTACTACTCCGAATTATTGCGGATTGAACGCACCCACACCCTACCGCCGCGACCCACCAAACTCAAACACTGTCGTCTGGAATTATACCCCTCGTAGGAGGACTATATACCTCCACCTCCCGGCGGTTGTCATAGGAAAAACCTAAATCCCGTTACCGCCCCGCGCGGGCCGAAAGGACATAATTCAGTGACTGAACAAAAGGAATACTGTCAGAGATGTCACGGTTCAGGACGTGTCGGGTACGTCGCTAGCGCGGGCCGCCGAGGACATACCCACTGCCCCGACTGCGGAGGATCGGGTGATGGTAAGCAATCTTACCATACCTGCCTACTTTGCGAGGGTCGGGGTGATATGCCTATAGGACTAGGCTCTCCGTCGCGCGAAATTTGCCGGTCCTGTCAAGGCAAGGGTGTAGTTTACGGCAACATGGAACACCATGCTCAAATCCTGGCCCAGCAGGCCGCCAAAACAGCTTCGGGGATACCCAAGGTAACCTCCCCTCCGGCGAACGCGCCACAGGCCTCTAATGCGCAGCAAACGGCATTCCTATGGCCCTCCGAAGGCTACACCCGCCGGGTCTGGGACACCCTTGAAGCCGTAGACTGGCAACGGATGTGGGAGGACGGACTGAAAAGGCTCCTGGCCGATAGCAAACCCATACCCGTAGACGATTGGTATGACGAACGGCATAGTCCTGACAGAGGTAAGACGTTTGATGATGGGTGGACGGCATGGTTACGAGACTAGATGTAGGGGTACACCTACCATCCAGCCCGCGCAGCGTATCGCGTGCAGCCCGTCGCGCCAGCAGAGGGCGTCAGCACGCGCAGTTAGCCATCCGCGTAAGCGGGTTAGCCATTCGCTCCCGCGTAGGGCATCGGCTCCCGCAGGGCGACTTGCGCCGCCGCAGGCGGGCGGCAAGATATAGCTTCTTAGCGAAGCTAAGTTAGCATGTGGTCCCTGGGGGACCTGGGTCAGGTAGGTGTCTGAGGGACCATAGTTGGTCCCTGTGGTACATGACAAAAGTCACCATAGTGACAAATATCATGCACAAATATCACTTGACCCCGGCCCCCAACTCATGCATACTAGCCTTATGGAACCCCCGAAAACCCCCAAACTCTCCTATGCCGATCTCCGACGCCGCCAGGACGCGGGCGAAATCCTCGAACCCGAATGGCTCGCCCAGCTCATGCTCGACACTCAATCCGGCTACAACGCTCTCGGGGCCTATACGGCTACCCCCGTCGACGTACCCGCCATCGAAGCTGCCCGCCAGCACCTCCTGGGTGTCCACTACACCCCCACCCTCGACCTCCAGAAAGGCCTCGCCGCTGCAGAGGGCTGCTACCGCAACATCCGCACCGGACGCCCCCCGAAACCCACCCCCGAACCCCCGAAAAAATCTATACATCACGTACCCTTCCCGGCCTACGATCCCCTCGAAGAAGAGGAAGAAACCGACGACGCCCAGGACTACATCACGCCCTTACCCGACCTGGACGAAGCCGTAGACGGTGACGACGGACCCGTACCCCTAACCCGCAACCTCCAAAAGATTCCCAAACTAACCGAGGGCCGCTACGTCACAGCGCCGTTCGAAGTCATCTTTGACCACAACCTCCGCGCCGGGGACATCATCTGCTACCTCGCCATCGCCTCTCACGCCAAGCCCGGCCAGCCTATCCCCATGTCCACCTCCCGCATCGTTCAACTCACCGGACACTCCCCCCGCTTTGTGCGCGAGGCCACCAACCGCCTTCGTCAGTTCGGCCACCTCCGCGCCTCCCTCGTCCCATTCGGCTCCTCCTCGGGCCGCATCACCCAGTACACCCTAACCTCCCCCGTGTTCGCACTACGTGCTCACAAGAAAGGAAACTAACCATGCCCTACAAATATGTACCAGACCCTGTGTTGGAGCCATACAAGGATGCTCTCAACAAAGGTCTGGCCGAACACAAAATAGGAACTTGGATGCAGATTCGCGACTTCATGTCGGAAAATGCCATAGCCCACGACTTCGCAACCAAACCTGAAGACTTCGCCGTAGTTTCAGAAGCTCTCGAAGTCTTCGCCCTCGCATCCTACAAGATCGGTTTCCAACAAGCTCTCAAGCTACTTTCCGAAAAAGAGCTTGACACCCACCCGTTAACAGCACATAATACCAAATAGGAAAGGAAACCAAACCACATGTCCACAACTAACGACAAGTACGAACTAATCCCCGAACCCGGATCCAAACTATTCCGCATCAAAGCCCTCAAATCCTTCGGTGCTGTGAAAGCCGGGGATTTGGGAGGTTTAGTCCAATCCGAATCTAATTTATCCGTGGTTGGCAATGCGTGGGTGTACGGCGATGCGTGGGTGTACGGCGATGCGTGGGTGTACGACAATGCGTGGGTGTACGACAATGCGCAGGTGTTCGGCGATGCGCGGGTGTCCGGCAATGCGCTAGTGTCCGGCGATGCGCGGGTGTTGAATACCCCAGTTACTATAACGGGCTTATTCGAATGGGGTACGGCCACGTTTTGCAAAGCTGCTGATAATACGACGCATCTGTATATCGGGTGCCGCGACTTCACGCGCGATCAGGCTCTCAACCACTGGGTAAATCGTCCAGATCGTAAAGCATCCTACGATTTTTGTCGGGATATTTGGCCCCTAATTATCAAGGAATCCTAATTATATGAACGCTACATCCAACAACACCATCATCCTGGTCGGCCATCTTGGCGGAGATCCCGCCCCGAAAGCTGGAGGCTGCGTCGAGATGCGCCTCTGCACCACACGGGGCCGCAAAGACGCCCAGATCCGCGAATGGCATACCATCAAGGCATTCGGCGAACTCGGCTCCCTCTGCGCCAAGTTCCTCAAGAAGGGCCGCCAGATCGGCGTCGTGGGCCGCCTCCAATACTTCGAAACTGACCCCACCCGCACGCAGGACGGCACCAAGAGCGTCTACGCCGAAATCGTGGCCGACCAGATCGACTTCTTAGGCTAAGGACCCCGAACATGAACCCCTCACTCGCATTCTGGTGCTGCTCCTCCAAGCAGCACGCACACACCAACAAGAAGACCGGCGAGATCCGCCAGAACGTCTTCTTCTCCGTGGCCGTCGCCCCGCTCGCCCCCGGCCAAAACCTCGTAGCCCAGTGGGTCGAAGAACCTACCTACTACGAGAAAACCAGCCTCGAACCGTGGCTCATCATCTCCGGCTGGTCCCTGATGGGCGGGCTCGTCAGGCCCCCCTCCATGCCAGGCCGCTTCATCCACAATTTCTTCCCCCACGTCATGCTGCCGCACCCTTTCCCCGGCATCGACATATACTGCATGGCGGTGCGTCTGGCCGAACACTACAACGTACCTATCTCAATCGCCACCGACACCCTTGCTCCGTGCCGCGTCAACGATTGGCACCACCGTAACCTGCCTGGCCTGACCGCCACGCTGTCTCAAGGAGAACCCAATGTCTGACCTCATCACCCTCGACACATTTAAGGCGCTGGCTGGACTGCCGCTGCTCGACGACGTACACACATGGACCTGGGAGCAAGCCGCCCGCCACTCCCTCCGCAAGTGGGAACTGATCTCCGACTTTGTGGACGCCGACCGCTTCGACTACGGAACTTTACAGAAAATCCACGGGTACTATATGGACTCAGAAAGTTGTGCGCTGTGCCGACGCAGCGAAGAGGGCGCTGGCGGAATCGCTGATTGCGATCTGTGCCCCCTCCAAAAAGCCGGATACGGTTGCGATGAAGAAGAATCTCCGTGGTTCATGGCTACAGAGCACCGCTCTTACCGCCCGATGGTTCACGCCCTACGGCAGGCCGTGGTCCAAGCCCGCAAGCTTGACAACCCAGACCTCGCACCGACCACCCCATCCGTCACCGAACTGCTCACCAAGGAAGGAACCGACTAGTGAACCCCGGACTGGAACAACCCACTCTCGACCGACTCGACCGGCCAACCGTCCTTGAACTGCGGGACTACCTCACCCGTCTCATCGAGAACGAAGCTGGGGCCGCCGACCTGCCCGTCGCCACATGCTCCGTTGTAAACCCTTCCTCCACGCGGCCCGCCACCTTCATGCTCCGTCACACTCTGGAAGACACACCGCACCTGCCGCCACGCCGCCGCCTCCCCCTCTGGGACACCGAGTACGGCGACTCCAAGAAAGGACCTCTGGTACTATTTGTATGGTGAGCAACGAAATGACCGACATGGAACTGAGCGAGCGCGTCTGCCGGGCGTTGGGGATCGAGCCTCGCCGAGAGTGGGTGGTGGGGCCGGACAAGGGTTCCATCCGAATGAAGTTCGGGAGTTATGAGGTGGCGAGTGACTGGTTGTTTGACAAGCACTCGCATGGGCTACATATCGATTGCAATGTCTACCAGTCGGACATCTACCCCAACATCCTTGACTGGGCGGGATTCGGGCGCGTGGTGGAGCGGCTGCGAGAGTTGAATGTGTACGTGAGTACATATGTGCATCCAGACACACTTGAAGTGGAAGTGGTGCCGGTAAAGGGCTGTTATCACGGAGAAGATGAAAAATCCCTGCCCCGCGCCCTGGCGCTGGCGGTGCTGGAGTGGGAGTCAAGCCGATGAAGTCCATGCGATCAGACACCGATATACTAAACGGAATCATTAAGTACGGGTTGCGGGCCGTACGGTGGGCGGACACTCAGCCTTACACGGTCGCGGCGAACGAGCGTATCATCTCACCGAGGCGAATGGACCCCCGCGAGGCGCTTAACTTTGCGCTGGATTGGTGTGAAGCAGATAGGCAAAAGCGAGAAGAGCTTGATTTGCAGATCGCGCAGGAGCTGCTAAAGGCGTAGAATAAAAGAGAGATGCCGAGAGCCCCACGCAAACCCCGCAAACCAAAAGAACTGGACCTCACGGTCCGCTCCATGTCCGACCTCCTGCTGTCGGATCCCGAAAACATGACCCCGGAGAAGGCGGCCCGCGAAATGGGCCTCTCCTTCTCCGAGATGACGCGGGACCAGAAGAACGCCCTCATCCTCAAAACGGTCGAGTCGTGGCACCTCACCGATGACGCCCGGCGCGCTCTCGTCCAAGCATCGCGCAACATGGGCTTGATTTCTGCCCTCGAAAGTGGTAACATGAAGGAAGTTCGCGAGTGGGGAGACGCCATCGCAGCCGAACCGGGCGTAGGCCTCACCCAAAAGCAAGGCTCCGAACAGACCCTCGACCTGGGACCCCTGCTAGGCGCTATCGGCGAAGCACTGAACGGCCCCGCGCCCTTCACTTCGCTCTCACTCACCCTAACTGCAGCAAAAGACTCAGAAAAGGAAATACCCGATGCCCCAACCTACGAAGCCGACTTCGAAGTGCTCCCAACCCGTGGCGAATCAGAACCCGGAAACAGTCAAGACAACACCCCTGATCGTTAACCCTTATCCCAATGACACGTGTGATTGGACAACCCAGGTGTATGAGGTGGGCGGCCAGATCATCAGCATCCGCCTCCCCCACATGGGCATCTCCGCAGAAATCTGCGCGGGGTTGGGACGCGACCTCAACTGCCTTGGCGTCCTACTCGTCACCGAACCCTCCAAACATATGTTTTTGGGAGATGTTGACGAAGCCGTCTACTCGGTGTGCGCTCCCGAGGACGAGTGGGACTTCTGGACCGGCTTTGAAGTCGCCGCTTCCAAGATCCAAAAGCCGCACATCTCGTATATACTCCTAATCGAGAAGCTGCGCCCGCTGGTTGAGGCCGCGCTGCGCACCAAGTATCCCATCATGGCGGAAGCCTCGGACACGGTAAACTTCCACATCACCAACCTGACCCCTCCCGCAAGCATAATCCCCGCCGAACTCAAACACACCATCATCAAATCCCCCGAAATGTACATCCAACCGCACCTGTCAGAGTGGGACGGGGGTGCGTATTGCACAGCCGTGTGGACAGACGTGTCCTATCTTAAGGAAACTTCGGCTGGGGGTGCGTGGGGCCGAACTCGCAAGGAAGCCTTCGGACGCTGGCTCCACAAAACCCACAGGATACCGGAATTTCGCGCCCGGCATTGGAAAGGCTATTACGCCGCGTTCCCCCAGGACCGGAAGGACGGCCCCCGATGAGCCGCGACGAAGAAGTGTTGGACGGGTCGCTTAGATTTGACCGCTTCCAATTCAACGCCGCTATGTGTCCGCGCCAAGCAGGCACCCTGATGAACCGCGCCCTTCCCGCCGAGTACTTCGCGCGGGACCGGGCCGGACGCCTCGGCTACGCGCTGAGGGCTATCGCCCTCCGCAGGTTGGCCGATCTGGCCGAACAGTTGCACGAGGAGGACTTCCTTCCATGAGCATGAGCGATTGCGACTGGATCATCTACGGCCCCGACGGCACCGTGACCGTCGACATCGGCAAGTGGGAAATTTACCGGGAGCGCAGCCTGAAAGAACTGGAGTTTACAGAACTCAAGAAGAAATACGACGATTTGCAGGAGGAAATCGTAGAGCAAAACTCCGAAATCGAAAAGCTCGAAAGTAAACTGGAGCAAGCCTACGATCGTGTAGCAGTGCTTACGGAAGAATTGCGAAAAGTAAGACCCTCATTCAAGGTTAACACCAATGAAGACGCTTGAAGTGCCCCTCTCGCGCTGGCTCCACGGCGGCCAGGACTACCCGATCCAGCTTGCCTCCACCCACGGCTCGGACATCATCGGCTACCTCCTCCTCGACTTGGGGCTGCCCAAATCGCACCTCGCCAAACATACGGCGTGGTGGCGCCTGCCCGAGAAGGACAAGCGCAAGCTGCCCGACTACCAGATCCTCGAAGAACTCCAGGATTTCAACGACGACTCGAACCTGACCCTCAAGATGCGCCAAAAGTACATCTCCGTCGGTCTGCGCCAACTGGGCTACAAGGTGCGCTGGATATGACCCTAAAAGAACTCTCCGAATTGTGGGAACACTGTGAAGACCATCAGAGTGACCACGAGCGTCCTGCCAACAGCTATTTTGCGGCGGACGATCTCAACGCCTTCATGCTCCTCTGGAAACTGACCGAAGGTCCCAAACAGGACGTGATTGCTGACGCCTCACACGACCAAATCTGGCTATCTTTTGATCCCGAGCGAGTAGCCAAAGTCATAACTCGACCCCAGGTTGAAGAACTCGTGGCCTGCGGTGTACATCTGGACGCAGAAGACGTAGAAGGGTTTTACATGTTCGTATGATCTGCTACCTTGACCGCACATTTTGCAGCAACCCGCACTGCACATGTCCCCGCAAGTTCACCGAAGCCGACCGACAGGCCGCTGAACGCTGGTGGGCAACCTTCAACCAACCCGGACCTCCCCCCATAGCATTCTCTAACTTATGTGGAGATCGTGAGTGCAAGTAGATTGGAACCGGGTGGCCGAAGCTATCGAGGCGTGCGGCGCGTCCAAAATAGAGTCCCGGTCGGCCCGCGAGATGGTAGCCACCGCCTACGACACATGGTTCGAGCAGGACGCAGCTTCGCTGGAGATCCTGTCCGTTGAAGAACCGCGCCTCTTTCAACCCGCCGCATACCCCACGCCCCAAGACAAGCCGTTCAAGTTCGTGCTCGACCTCCACGTCCGCGTCCTCGAACCCACGACCTGGATGAGGCAGTTGAAGCCCGCCATCAAGCCGGGCGACCACCTCGTCATTGACTGGAAAACGACGGGCTACAACCTCAACAACTCCTACGGGCGGGACAAGTTCGTCACCTCCTACCGCCAATCGGCCCAGTGGCGCTACTACATGGCCGCGCTCGACCCCACCCCGGCCTTCCTGTACCGGGGCATCAGCAAAGAGCCGAAGGGCGGCACCCACCAACTCTATCTCCCGGCAGCATTCGATCGCGCCAACTACGACGCCCTCGTCAACGCACTCCAGCAGACGGGCCGCGTCATAGACAACATGGCCGCCGATTGGCCCCTAGGTCCCTGGCCGCTCGTTCCCGACTCGTGCCAGAAGTGGGGCCGCCCCTGCCCCCACCTCTCGACCTGTCAGACCAAACCGGACCATCCCCGCAGCCCCGTCATCATCCCGCCGCACCTCAGTTTTTCGTCCATGCAGGCGTTTTGGACTTGCCCCGAACGGTACCGGCGTGATAGACTTGAAGGCGTAGAAACTATGGACGACGGCACCGAAGCCTCGCGCACTGGCACCGCCACCCACGCGGGCCTCGCTGCCCTCTACCTCCAACTAAAGGAACACCAACAACGATGACCCCAACCCTATCAAAGAACGCCTTCGTAGCCGGAGGCACTGCCGCGACTACGTCGGCCAAGAGCCTTCAACCTCCGGCCAAGGTCGACCCGATCTACGCCATTCAGACCCTCGACGAGTTGGAGCCACACGTCAAAGTCTATAACTGGGGCATGAGCGGCTCGGGCAAAACGTTCCTGCTCGCCAAACTGGTCGAGGCCGGGTACCGCATCGCCATCCTCAACTCGGATGTGGGCGGCAACGGACTCAACACCATCGTCTCCTACCTCAAGCAGGTCGGCAAGCCCCACCTCCGCCGCAACATCCTCATCATCCCCATCCCGACCTACCAAGCCTCCGAAGCCTTCCTCGAAAACCCCGCAGTCTACGTCAAGAAGTGTGGCGGCCCCGACCTCTGGCAGTGGAACCCCACTATCTTCGCCTGGGAAGGTTACGGCAACTGGCAGCAGGTCCACGCCTGGGACCACGTCGTCAGCATCACAGGCGGCAAAAAGCAGAAAGATGGTCCCGACATGGACGGCCTTGCACTCGCCACCATGGACTACGGCCTCCTGATGAAGTGTACGCACTTCGCCATCGATTCGTTTTGCCGGATCCAGAACCCCCACACCGGAGCAACCCCACACAAAATCTATCAGGCCCACGTAGACGACCGCCCCGTCGACATGGAAGGCAAGAAGGTCCCCCAAGAGAAGCAACAAGGCGTCCAACTCCAGAGCGGCCAGAAACCCTGGATCATGGGTCAGGGCGCAAAGCTCGTGGTGGGTGCGTGTGACTTCGGATTCCGCTCCTTCTCCCAGGAGATGCGAGCCCCCGGCAAACCCACTCAGATCGCATACGGATGGGACTTCACGCCCGGCGAACGAAACGGCGGCAAGACCCGCTCCTCCTTCTCACTCGGCCCCGTCATCTGCCCCGTCGATCCCCTCGCTGTCTGGAACGCCATGCTCGACGCCGTGGACGCCCCCCGCCTGACGGCGGAAGAAGGAACCGTATGACCCGCATCCTGCAGGACATCGCTGACAGCATCGTCGAAGCCGTTCTCTTCATCGCTATGGGCGCGTGTGTCGTCGGACTCATGCTCATCCCGGCCCTCATCGCCGCCTGCATCATCAAATACCTCTTGCAATAGCGTCCCTAGGACGCTATGATGAGGTAGAAGGAGCCTGACATGATCTGGAAATGCGAAGACGGCCATGCGACGGCCATCATCATCTGCGACGGCCACGACGAAGCTATCCACAAGTTCGCCGCCCAGCAAGACCGCGAAGCTGGTGTGGTGACGTGCTACCCGCTCGGCAAAGAACTCTCGAACATCCACCCCGCGTTTTATATCGTACAGAAGGAACCTGTATGAAATACGATCAGAACGTCCTATTTGAAATTGGGGACGGCCCCGAGTACATTAAGATATACACCTCTGAGGACAGGGCTGTAATTGATTGGAGTCCTGACATTCCAGGACTCTACATTGAAATCCACCGCGAAGGTGTGTTTTTAGTCGTGGGACCATTTGAACTAAAAACCATCCGCGAATACTTTGAGAAGGCTGCTGAGAAATCTAAATGACAACTTCAGAATCCCCGAACCCGACGCCCGCCCTGAAGCTGGATCCGCTGCGGCCCCCCATCGGCCCCGACACTGCCGGGTACCTGGACGAATCTACCTACCTGGACCAGAGTCTGCTCGACATGCTGTGGCGCAACGAAATACACACTTTGGCTACGCAGTACGGCCACCTCATGCTCGAACGCCTCACCGCCTTCCAGGTCCTGAACTTCTGCACGTTCATGACCGTCCAGCTTGCGAACCAGATTATGATGAGCGGCGACCAGCGGGCCATCGACCTCGTCAACTTCTACACCACCCGCGCCTTTGCCCACTTCGACGCCCTGGACAAGAAAGGCGTCTTCAAGCAGCACGTCGCCGACCACGCCGAGGGCAAAGCTCCCCGCTTCCTCCTCGAAATTCCCGACCACCTCACTCCCGAAGAGAGAAATATAATTAAGCAGGCTCTTGACAATTCACCTCGTCTGGAGCAATAATATCAATAGAAGACGTGAGATGAAACCTGACAGGTAGCAGGTGGAGTCATTCTCCGGTGCCGGTTCGAGTCCGGTGTAAGGCTGGTAGCTACAGGGTTCGAGTCCCTAGTCTCGCGTCTTCGTAATATTACCAAGTACCTAGGAAGGCTTGGTAATCGTGGCCGATAGCGAAGTTCGGCTGAGTTGTCGGTAGTAAAGAACCGTCCGCTTATCAGGTTGCATAGCGGAAACCTGGATCCGGGTGAGAAGCACCGGGCTTATAGGTGACAAAGGCAAAAACCCACAGTTGGGTGCGAGGCCCAACAACCTATCCACTAAACTGTAACTGTAAAGGAACACACCACTGATATGTCAATGATTACCCCCGACGCCGCCCCGCTTGAGTCGCTGGCCTGCGTAGGCACCGTCAAGATCCTCACGAAGCGCGACGACGGCAGCCTCCATCTGGTCCACAAGCAGGACAAGAACGGCAACCCCAACCTCGTGATGGGCCTGCTGTTTACCGCCGATCCGACCACGACGTGCCCGAAGCCCAACTATCAGGCCTACGTGAGCGTCAACCCGCTGATCTTCGACCCCAAGCCGACCTATGACCACGCCAACGCCCTGCGGTACCAGAAGAACAATTACGAGGACTTCTTCCGGTCGGCAAACGGCGGACGGGCGCTGTTCGAGTGCATCTTCGGCGACGAGTGGCCGAACGTGGTCCTCGAACTGGAATCGCTGTCGGACATGACCCTTAACGACGACGGCTCGATTGCCGACCGCACCGACTGGCAGCACGTCGCCGCCGTCATCAACGAAAAGCTCGAAGGCCGCCTCGTTGGCTTCTCCCTGAAGCAGGTCAGTGAGCCGGACGGCACCCTGAACGCCGAAGGCAAGAAGGTCTACGTTCTCAAGCCGTTCTACGAGATCGACCCACGTGGCTTCTTCACCTGGAAGTACGACGCGACCAAGCCGCCCAAGGGCCGCAAGCCCACCTTCGGCACCGGGTTGCCCTTCTAGTTGAAGGGCAAGTTCGGAAGTGTAGGAATCCCGAGAAATAACAAATACTCGGGCCAAAACTGACCCGGTTTATAACGGGAGGTGACGAGCCTCTTAGAACACCGTGGAAGATGCTATCCCAACGCCTGCGGGTTACAAAGGCGGTTCCTACAAAATATTTTTGACCCGGCTAGTTTAAGTACAAAACGCGCCGCGTGCGGCGAGAAGTGGGTAAAGGATTCCCACGTCGGGGTAAGCTTTGTTGTTCGCTGTTCGATGTGTTCGGTTCCTCCTATTCCTAGTCAGAAAAGAGGTGGATTGTCGACGGGTCCTGACAACCACCTTGACATGCGGGGTCGTTCCTTAACAGGTTCGACCCCACCTTTTTAACCAACTATGCAAAAACCTCCGCACTGCCGTTTCTGCAACCTGGGAGCCGAGGGCACCTCCACCCCGGGACTTGGGTTTGTGGCAGACGGCTTCTACCTCCCAACTTCCGAAACGCCCGACCTCTCCAAACTCCGCTGCGTCGTGCAGTCCGAGATGCCTACCAAGGACGAAGTGAACATCGGCACCCCACTCGCCGGAGAGTACGGATACGCCCGCTGGCTCCGCTTCTTCCAGGCCGCCGGTTTTCAGCGTTCCGAAATAGGCTTCACTTTCCTTTCGAGATGTTACCGCTGGAACCCCATCGACAAGAAGCCCGGCCTCGTGGGAGCCTCCGCCAAGGACGCATACAAGAAGTGCCGCACCTACGACACCCTACTCGCAGCCTTCAAGCCCGATGTAGCCGTCATCTCCCAATCGCCCAACGACACCATTAACACCCCGGCCTACTACCGCCTTATCGTGGCCGATCTGCAGAAAGCCCGCACCCTCGCTGAGCGTGGCCTCCGTCCCCTCGTCCTGATGGGTGACGCCCCGCTCCGCTACTGGTTCCCCAACTTGCATGGTACCCGCAGATGGTATGGATCTTTTTTCCCGTTATGAAGTATAGCAATTCCGAGATATTTGAGCACGACGGTAAGTCATTGACCATACGTCAGTGGGCCAGAATAACTGGTTGTTCCAGTACGGGTATAAGGTATCGCTTGCAAAGAGGTATGTCTTTTGCAGAAGCAATATCAATACCGTTCAAGAAAACTGGACCCTTACAGCCAATAGAATTAAACGGTGTTACAAAAACACTGCAAGAGTGGTGTAAAGACCTCAATATTGGCTACGGTACTGCCACCTACAGATTGCGCAGGGGTTGGCCTGCGGACAAGGCGCTAAACTACGGTGTTAGAGATGATACCCCTAGTTGTAGAAGATGTAAAGCGTACCCAAGAAATGCCACGCATGAGTTTTGTCGAAACTGTTGGAGGATACTAAAACCCTCTACTGATAACTGTAGAAGGTTGGTAAACGATCTAAGAAGACGTGCTCGTGACAAAGGCTTGGAGTTCAATCTGACTGTAGATGATATCAAGATTCCTGCGAAGTGCCCGCTTTTAGGCATACCTCTATATCGAGGTGTTGGTAGCAGTACTGGAAACAGTCCTTCAATCGACAGGATAGATTCAAGTCGAGGGTACACTTCTGATAACGTGTGGATAATATCCAACAGAGCCAACACCTTGAAGGGTAACGCTACCCTAGCGGAGTTAGACATGTTGGTAAAAGGTCTTAAGAAGAAGATTCGTAGCATGTCAAAGTAGCGGCGCATGGTTCCCTCTCTAATCTTATGCCTTACGTCATATTCAACACCGAAACCAGGGAATACGTTTCCCGCCACAACCGTAGTGGTTGGGTGTCCGATCTTCAAGACGCCCAGATCTACTACAACTCCAAGTTTGCAATGAATCACATCAAAAGCCAAGTTTCTGTCTCCAGAATGCAACTCGGAAACTCCGATAAGTTTCCTCCAGCCACCAAAGCCAATCTATTGAAGATCTGGCAACACCGGTATCATATGTTCAACAACGCGACCGTACTGGCAGCAAGTCTTACTATTGACTCAACGCCCCGAAAGTGAGATAATGGCTCATGACGCTACCCCGCCTGAAAGTACCGTATCGGTACGCAATGTACGACGCTGAGAAGCAGCATTATGTGCCGCGTATCCTGGAAGTAGAGGTTCTTAGTCTGCACCTGAACTCGGGCAAAATGGTGGTGCGTACCTTGGAACCTATAGCGGTATTTGAAGGTAGCACACCCCGCAAACAGGTTTTCACAACCCTTATAGACCCCTTCTTCGAGCACTACAAAATCGAGGCCGCTTATGACTACATCTAACGAATCCTGGGTCCGTGTTGAGCGGGACAGCATCAGCCCCGAGGGCGAGCGTCTTATCACCCTGGTGTGCAAATCACCTAAGTTCCTGGACGCTCAGTGGCAGAAGCACCGTAACCTCTCCATCTCCGCATCGAGCGACCGGGCTATCCCCACCGCCACGCTCCTCGACCGCGAAATCTACATCCCTGATACCCTGTACCGCAACTGCTCCGGCATGGCGGGCAAAGAACTCCTCAACCCCGACCAAGTGGCCGAAGTGCGTGAGCAGATCCAGAACCTCTATGACCTGACGTGCGGCGCGGTCGAGCACATCCAGGACGGCTGGAACCTACACAAACAGCACATCAACCGCTACCTCGCCCCCTGGACCTTCCAAACCCTCGTGGTGACCGGCAACGCCCGCTGGTTCCGCGACCTCATCCGCCTCCGCTCCAGCGACCACGCCCAACCCGAGTTCCGCAAACTGGCCCTTGAAATAGACGACGAACTAGCCAATCGTTTTACTCACGAAATCGGTAAATGGGATTGGCATTTACCATTCGTATCAGACGACGAACTATATGACAGAATCGACATAAACACTCTCTGCAAGCTGTCAGCTTCCCGAGCAGCCCGCGCCTCCTACGCTAAGCAGGATGCCCCATCCGATGTCGAAGAAGACCTCGCACGCTACAAGCGTTTGGTGGATGATGGTCACGTCAAGCCGCTCGAACACGCCGCCCGACCCCTCAACTCCCAGTACGACTACGACGTGTGCTACTGGCGTCCGCGTTGGGGCATGATGTGCGACAACTTCATCGGCTGGCGCTCGCTCAGGAGCATGATCTAATGGCCTACTTTGACTGCGAGTATTGCAAGGGTCCGTTGGGTGCCGACTCTACCGGACACTGCCGGGGTTGTGGCGCTCCCCGGCAGACCATCCCACCTCTGTTCAACGCTGCCGTGCTACCCCAGCAGCGCACATTTCAGGAAGCCTACCCTGAGATGCGTACGTTTTGGGAAAACGCTCTCTTAGATGGATTTTGTGGATTGGGTCATGGGAGACGTTGGTAGGTGGCGTTCGTGACCCCCAAACCCCGCCGGGGCAAGCACATCGCGGATCCTGACGAACTCGTCCAAGGGTCGATGTTTGCCGTCCCCCACCCCATCGAAGTATTCCCCCGCGTCCTCCGTACCGTGGCCGATTACAACGGCGTCCTCAAACGGGCGTTGGACGGCGGATACGACGTGGGGTTGGACCTGGAAACCACGCTGAAGGGCGACCCCACAATCCTCGGAATAGGCTACTACGACCCCGAGACGAACGGAGAGGCCGTCTCGATTCCGTGGAATGACTCCCTCGCCCGCCATACCATTCACGCCGTCCGGGAAGCGGGCCGCCGCCTCGTAGCCCACTCCGCCCTGGGAGCCGACCGGCCCTGGGTCGAGCGCAAACTGCGCATCAAAACCCGCGTCGAGGATTGGTGGTGCTCCATGCTCTCCCACTACGCCGCCAACATGCACCTCACCAAGATGGCCCAGAAGGACGAGGACGAGGACGACGGCGGCTCTCTCGGCCTCATGAACCTGTGGAGCGCCCTCCGCTGCCTCCCCCTCCCCCTCTGGAACTACAAAGAGTGCCGGGGCGCTCACGGCTGTACCGGCCCCTGCCCGACCCACACCGTCTTCGAGTACAACGGCATCGACGCCTGGGCCTCCCCGACCCTCCAACACTACCACCGGCAAACGTTCCGTGAGATGGAGGTCCCCGACTCCTTCATCCAGCACCTGCACGAAATGAGCGCCATCTGCTACGCCATGCAGCGCCGGGGCGTGCGTATCGACCGCGACTTCCTTGATGTCTTTGACGCCTCGTGGCGCGAAAAGGTTGCCGCCATCGAAAAGCAACTGCCCTTCAACCCCCGAAGTGAACCGGCGATTCGCAAGTTCTTCTCCGACCTGCAGGCGAGCCTAAACGCGGACGCCAAGTACGAGTTGGCCGACACGCGCAAAGAAACCCTCCAGGACCTCCTTGATGACCTCGCCCCCGAGACGCCCGGCTACCAGGAACTTGAGAAGCTCTTTCTCCTGAAGTCCGCCGGGAAAGGCTCCAAGTCGTGGTTCGACAACAAGTACTTTACACCATTCTCCGACCTGACCGAGGAAGAGAAAGCGGCCCGGCACGACGGCACCGGCAAAGATCGGCGCTACACCTACACCCACGCCCGCTGGAACAACACCGGCACCGCAACGCTCCGGCTCGCCTGCTCCAAACCGAACCTCATGAACATCCCCTCAAAGGGCGACTTGAGCAGGCTGCGGAAGGCCGTGAAGCCCCGAGACGGATACCAGATCGTGAAGGCCGACGCCAAACAACTCGAAGTCCGCATCGCGGTCTACGATGGAGGAGACGACCCCTCTAAGGTCATCAAAACCGACTTCTTCACGGATCTGGTAGAGAAGTCTAACGGACGTTTTGAAGAAGTGGCTAAGAGAAAGTCCGCAGCCTTGGCTCCCGGATCGAAGCCAATCACCGCCAGAGATGTTGCTAAGATGACCGGGCACGCCTGCACCAACGGGGAAGGTATGGAGTTGAAAAATGAAAAAGAACTCCTTTCTCCGCGCTACCAGAAGCTCATCGACATAGGGGCGATCCGCGTCTTCTGGGACTGGAAGTTTGGCGACAAAGTAGTGTGCTTCTCAGGCATCAATCTCTCCCAACGTCTGTTCGGCAACTACACCGATGAAAACCGAGTGCTCGCTAACTCACTACTGTTCGACACCTACTACCAGATCGTGCCGTGGATCCTCAGTTGGCAGCAGAAGGTTAGCCGCGAAGTGTACGAACTAGGCTACTGCAGAGGCCTCGACGGCTCCTTCCTCCGCCTCGACTCCCCCATCCTCAAGGAAAACTTCAAGGCGGCGTTTTCTAAACGCAGCCAAGGTCTTGGTGCATTTTTCATGCAGTCCAAGATGCGGGAAGACTGTAAACGTACTGGAGATGTTTGGACATTACAAGTCCACGATGAAATGGACAAAGAGGTGCCCGAGGAGTGGTCGCCCGCCGAAATCCGGGCCGACTGCGCCTTCCTCGAAACGCCCTGCCTCGACCTGCCGGGCCGCCCGCTCATCATCCCGTTCGAATGCAAGTATGGCCCCACTTGGGGCGACCTAAAACTGCTAGATTAAGGTGATTGACAATGCTGCAAATGTCTGATACAATGGGGTTATTGTGAAGCCAACCAAGCCCGACCTTACGGTGCAGCAGGCACTGAACAACGTAGTAGCTTTGTTGCACCCCCGGATCCGCCCTACGAAAAAGCCGTGGCTCCGCGAGTACGCCCTGGCGCTGGTGGGTCCGGCGCGGGAGGCCATGCGCGAGGAGGCTTTCACACCCGCCGAACTGCAATGTGTGCTAGCCGCCGTCTGCCTCGAAATTGAGGTCGAACAAACCGGCAACACCAAACTCGCCCCGGCCCTCCCCCAGGCCGAAGACCTCATCCAATTCTAACAGGAGTTTTTCAATGCACGATTTGCCGGAATGTATTATCGTCTGCAATGATCCCAAACTGTTCGAGAAACTGGTTGAACTCGTGGAATTACGGCAACCTGACTTGATTTGTTACAAGATGACCAACTCGTATGGAGGTCTTGTAGCACACTTTGAAAAAGAAAGGGTAGTCTCAAAATGACTTTCAGCTTCTATGCCGCGCCGGGCATCATCAAGGACCTGGACGAAGCCCGTGCAGTTCCTGACCCCGCTGCCGGAGCCCGAACCCACCAAGTTCTGCAAGGACTGCAAACACTACCTAGGCCCACGTGACGGAAAATGTAACAAGCCAGAATTTGCAGACGGTGTAAATCTTGTGACTGGTGAATTGAGTTTTGACTATGCTGGAGTGCTGCGTCTCAAATATCAGAAATGCGGCATCGAAGCTCGCGGGTGGGAGCCTCGGGTATGACCCGGCACGCATTCCTGTTGACTTTGCTTGCGCCGCTACTTACGCCATTCGGATGGTGTCGCCGGAAGTTCGGGCGCACCCGACTGTCGGAGGCGGCGGCCAAATTCTTCAACCGCTCCGATTCCGCTCTGCTGAAACTCATCGCGGCTACACACTTTGAGAAACCTGATAGCGAGTTTCGACTGCCTCGCAACACAGGCAAAACTTTGAAAATGTTCCGTTACAATACGCTGGAGAAGAAAGACGTATGAATGCGCTGATGGTTGTGCAGCAGGACAGCAAGCGGGCCGTGGAGCCGTATATGCGGTTTGCGAAGTCGGGCCGCCGCTACTACTACCTCACGCCCGAGAAAGAGCCCCCACTCCTGCAGGATCTCCTCTACGGCCTGGGCGGGATCGTGCGGGGCTGCGGGCAGTGGAGCCGGGACTACGACGTCCTCCGTCACTCATGGGTCTGCTACCAACACGCCTTCAACCAGACCCATAACGACGAATTTTCAATTGGCGTGGCGTACCATGACCTCACCGAGGCCGTTATGCACGATCTGCCCTCACCGCTCAAAACCCTGCTGCCCGACTACTCGGCCCTCTACGCGCGGCACGAATCCTATCTGTTCGACCTGTTCAAGATCCCCCACCTCACGAAGATGAGCCAGGACGCCTGCCACCTGATCGACCGCGTGGTGGGCGATGTCGAGGGCGAGATGTGGGTCAAAGATTGGGTGCCGATCCCCGCTGAAGACCCTCGGGACCTCAAGGTGCGGGCCGACATCCGCGACCTCATCCACCGGTCCATCGAACTCCACGAGGACCACATCATCAGCCAACTGATGTACGAACTGGGCCGCTACCACAAACTGGCCGGACTCTCCTAAGGAACCAATATGCAACCAACCAACACCACGAAGGCGCACCGCACCCATCTGGGAGTTCGCTTTGACTTGCTGGAGCCCGCCTTCCTCCGCGCTATGGCGCAGTTGATGGACTACGGCCAGCACTACGACCGCGCCACGGGGGTCCGCGAGCAGTGGAAGCGTGGCCTCGAAGACGACAAGTGCCCGCTGAACCACATCATGGACCACCTGTGCGCCTACGAACTGAACGAAGCGCACGACAAGATGGGCGACCGCAAAGGCCACCTCGCCGCCATCGCCGTCAACGCCATGTTCGAATACTTCTTTGAGGCCCGCCGCGAAGCCGAACGCGCCGCCGAAGAAGCCCTCCACGCCTCCTACCAGCCCGACACCGCCGAACCCCAAACCCAAACCGAAGTCACCAAGAATGAAAAACCACTTAACATCCTTGACATGATGAAAACCTGGGCGGGGCGTGTGACGGGTGGACAATAACGATCAAGTCGTACCTCTGCAGCCCGGCCCCAACGCATCGCGGTACTCGGTAGCCTCCCTACTCGCTACCGAGTTTCCGCCAAACCGATGGTGGATCCCTGGCTTCCTACCCAAGGGCGGCATCGCGCTCATGGGCGGTCAGAAGAAGATCGGCAAGTCTTGGGTCAACAACAATATGTGCCACTCCCTGGTCACGGGCAGCCCCTTCCTGCCCTGGGAACCCGGCTATGGAGAAATACAGCCATTGGACACAGACGGTACTGAGTGGCAATCTCCCGTGGCCGAACAGTGCCGCGTCCTGCTCGTCGACATGGAACTGGGCGCGATGACCCTCAAGGAGCGCACTGCCTCCATATTCGCCGCCGACCTGCAAGCCAACCCCGAAGCTACACATCGCATCCTGAGCGAACAGTTCTTCTACCTGACCCGACCCCAGCACGGTGAGTCGGCAGTGAGCCTCACCAATCAGGGCGGCCTCACGCGCCTCGTCAACGCCTGCAAGGAATGTGCGCCCCACGTCCTCATCATCGATCCGCTGAACATGGCCCACGGCTATGACGAAGATTCCAATACCGAAATCCAAGCCATGTTCTCCAAGTTGCAGGAGTTGCAGGACAAGGTGCTCGTGGGCCTCAATTCGACCATTCTGGTGGCGCACCACTTCCGCAAGCCGCCCACCACGCACCAGAAAGACCACGATCCGCTCGACATCAATAACTTCCGGGGCGCGTCCAAGTACGCTGACGTGGCCGACTCCATCATCTCGATGGACGTACTGCGCACCGCGCCCGACAACTCGCGCAGGGCCTGGAACCTCCACATGCGCGTCACGGGCCGCCACGGTCCCGGCTCACCCCGCCTGCAAGTGGGAGTCAACTTCCGTGGCGACGGGCGCATCTACTTCCGAAAGGTGCTCGACTAGCGATGTTCGTAAAGCTGAATCGGCTCACGGTGGAGACAGAGGACGTGCGCACGATGCACGAGTTTGTGTACGAGCCGCCGTGGTGGAAGCCGTGGCAGCGCCGCACCATCTACTACCAAGTGTATACGGCGCACTCGGGCGTCTTCAACCTCTCGGAGGACGAGTTCTACGCCCTCCTGGACATCATGCGCCCCCGTGTCGTCGAGTTTATTGACCCCGAAGAGGAGCCGGAACAGGCATCTGCGGAGCCTGCTGCGGAGCCTGCTGCGAATCATCGGTCATAGGCCGGGACTTGAAAACCGGATCGTTGGCGACATCAGCCTTCGGAGGCTTGTTCAGGACGTTGGTGATTACCCGAGCTAGCAACTGACTCTGACGCCCCGTAACAGCCGCCGGGTTCTCCCAATACTTCTTGATCAATTTGCTGATCACAGGAATCTGACCAGTCTCAATCTTTTCACCCCACGGAACCTTGCGAGCGGCGACATTAGCCATCACCTTGGCGGCCCCGGCCAGCCCGAACGCAATAGGTTGCGAACCCGCCGACGCGCCCATCGAGTACATGGTGGCAAGCGTCAACATCACAATGTCCTTGGCCTGCACCGTGATGTGCGATTCGGCCATAACCTCCTGCGCCATCTTGCTAGCCTCGGCCAACTCAAGAAGCGCCTTGTGTGATCCTGCCTGACCCATGACCTTGTCGAAGGCTTTGGGGTCCATCTTTACCATCTTGTCAAAAGCTGTACCCGTTACGCGGCCTCCGGATCCCTGCTTTGGTCCCACGAAGTTGGCGGTGCCGTCCAGGATCTCCTGCACAATCTGGCGGCGTGCGGGCTCCATCACCTTCGGCACATCCCCGAAATGCTCTACGAATGTGCTCAAAGCATCCGGACTATCGAACAATTTGGTCGCGAACGCCTGCGGGTCCGTGATGTGCTGGAACGTATTCCACGCCCGTGCCTGACCCTTTGAGAAGTTTGCGGGGTCGGCGGGCAGGTCTGCAGCCGTCGCCACATCCACCACATACTTTTTGAACTCGGGCTCCTGCAACTTGCGGAAAAACGTCTCCGATTCAAGCCGATTGTTCGCGACCTGCCCGGTCTGCAACGCCCGCTGCCCGGCAATACTTTCGGGCTTCAGTCGCCGCGCATTCTCCGCAAAATCTTCGATTACCTGGGCTCCCGGAGTGCCTTGCGGAACCTCCTGGAACGTGCCTTTCCGAAGATCAAACTTGACATAGCGCCGGGGACTGGACGTGCTGGTCAACTCCCGGAACACGCCTGCCGTTTCAGGGGCGTTCAGCCGCGACTCCTTCAACAGATCAATGTAGCCCTGTTGATTCTTGCGAGCCTCACCCACGGCCTGCGAATGGCGGCGTGCCACAAGGTCCTGTGCCTCGGTAGCAGCGCCCGTCACCGCATCCTGCAAGTACTTCGGAAACTGTCCCCCACTCTGAAAGCCCTGCAACACCATCTTCCCGGTATCTTGGAAAGCCTGTGTACGAGCTTCGATAGGATCCATACCAGCCTGGATGCGGCGCTGGATCTGGGCGTCAACGACACTTTTGAACTCCGGGTTATCGAAGTATGCGGAGGTCAGGTTGCGCTGCAAAGTCTTACCAAAGACCTCTTGGGCCTTAGCGAGATCAAACCGCACACCGCGTTTCGTAGGATCGAGGGCGTCCTGAAGGGTTTCGCGGGCGATGTTGCGATCAGCCACATCCTCGATGGTGGAGGCCATTCCCGCTGTTTCTCCCGGCCTTAATCCAACCGAGAAGTTACCGTCAGGCCCCCTATCGAGCGGCATCCCGGTACGTTTCTCCAGTTCAGAGAGCATGTTGCGGCCAGTGCGGGTCGGGCCATAGTTGGCCTGATTGTTGGCGTGCTCGCCCAACCACATCCCAAACCCTCCCGGAATACCCAACGCCATACCAACCCACGGAATGTGAAACTCATTGTCGGGACTACCCGCCTGAGCACCAAGGTCGGTCAGTCCGCCACTCACAGAAGGCCAGAGCATCCGAGCGTACGATTTAGCCGTTTTCCCGTTGTTGAGAAGTTCCTTGAGTAGGAAAGTAACGGGGTTTGCTCCGGGTGGGCGGATGTCGCTCATGTACTTAGGCGTCACGCCGAGCACCTTCTGCAGAGGTCCGGCCCCGAGCGCATTCATAGCCGATCCGGCAGCCGCGCCCGTCACAGGGCTCCAGTTTCCTTCGTCCGCCATCACACCGTTCAGAAAGTCGAGCAGCGCAAAGGTGGCTTTTCCGCCAGTACCCATTGCGCCGTTACCGAGAAGTCCGGCCCCTGCAGCTGCCAGACCTTTTACGTTACGACCCATCGCCTGCCGACCCGTCTGGTCCGCTCCTGCCGACATAGGATGTCGCAATACCCCGACCTGCTCTGCGATGGCCTGCGGGTTTACGCGGGGCAAATCAAAGAGCGAGTCTATGAATTTTCCGGCAGCGCCAGCGGGGGTTGTTTCAAACACATCACGGACCAAACCGGCTCCCTCGCGCCCTTTGTAACCCATACCCCGGTCCTTGGGCTTCTCGTTCCACTGCCCGATATACTTGTTGATGAGTTCGGCGAGAGGACCCTGCTTCTTGATCTGAGTTTGAACGAAACTGTCGCGGGCCGCTGCAGCCTGAATCTCGGCCTCACGGGTCTTCAGTTGCAATTCGGTGTCTCGCGCCGCCTGTTCCAGATCCTTTTCAAACTGTTGATCGGCCATCTATTGTCTCCCCATCATCTGCCGCCATCTCGGAAATTCGCTCTCCATCAGATGCTTCCTACGACCCTTATAGTAGTTGGCCCGCTCCGATTCCTGCGTCAACGCCCCCGGCTTGATACCCTTTTCCTGAAAATAGGCATCCATTTCCTCCTTGGGAATGTCAGCGGGACCCATCATCTTCGAGACATCATCAATGCCGTAAGGTTTCAAGAACTCCTTTATGATCGGCTCCGCATAAACAAAAGGGTTAAAGTCGCTGGGCGTATACCGGATCTTCTTACCATCCTCCGTGGTGCCTGAGTATCGCGCGTTCAGGAACGACTCGTAATCGTTGTATTCGCGGGAATTCATCACCGCCTTGACGATGGAGTCGACGTAGGGTCCCGGCAACATACCTGACTGACCCTTGTAGCCGTCCTGCAACTTACTGCGGAGTCGGTCTTCAGTGTCTGTGGCAAGATTCATTGAGATGGCAAACCTCAAAGCTGTTTTGGGGTCATCCATCGGGCTGGGAACTATGGGTTCTAGTCTGCGCACAAAAGCGTCTGTGAACGTAGTGCCAGCGTTCTTCAACAATTCGCCAAACTTGACCTTGGTGCCACCCTCTACAATCGCCGCCTCATCTGGTCCGGGTGGCGTCCCCCACATTCCCTCTTTGCGCATGTTGTAGCGGGTATCTCCCACAAATTTAAGTGGGATGTTTTTGGAATATGAAGTGCCCACAAAATTGGGAAGTTCCCCGCGCTCGTTGGCTCGCAACACAGCGTTTGCCCACTTGCGAGCGCTGGCCAGGTATTCCTGCTGCGCTTTCTCGGCAGGCTTGGGCTCCCACGGCTTGGGTTTCTGAAAAGGCGGCATCTATATATCCTATCTGTTCTGGAAGTCTCGTATATTCGGTGCATTGACCGGGGGCACAACCGGTGTCACAACCCCGTTCACGTTTACTTCACGTGGTTTGACAGGTCCTTGCAACCCCTGCGCCCCGGGCGTCACAACAACAGAACCTGCCGGAACACCATCCGGCCCCACATAGGTTGTAGTCTTGGGAGATACACTCTTACCAGACCCCACAGCTTGGCGACGGGTGACGGCGTTGAACCAGTCGAGCATGTTGCGCTCCGAGTTCTGACCCGCCAACATCTCCAGTTTCTTCAACTGCATTAGCATCGCTTCCTCACGGGCCGTCTCCTGACCCTGCAACCGCTTCATCTGGATGTCCTGCTGAAGTTGCTGCATCTTGACCTGATTCTGCACCTGGAACTCCCGGATGTCCATACCGCGTTCGCCGAGAGCTTTCTGGAACTCGGCCTTCTTTTGAGCGAGTTCTGCGTTCTGCGAAGCTTGGTTGGCCCGCTGTTCGCCTAGCACGGTCTGCAAAAGCTGGCTGTTGAGGGCTTTGCGCGTGGCG
>FRDC01002063.1_pt1 | contig 72214 bp, 75 predicted proteins | sample 1106171 | NCBI WGS metagenome assembly FRDC01 (sample SAMEA3930566, study PRJEB13176) | freshwater metagenome | biome: Drinking water system; feature: drinking water; material: water | place: Singapore | collected 2014-12-20 | reverse complement strand
TCTGCTATTTGTGCTTTTGATAAAAGCCAAAATAGGAGTACATTATAAAACAATGCTTTACATTTATTTGAGCCTATGCTATTTTTGTTTTTATGAGTCAGAAGAAGAAAGCCAAAATTGAGGACGAGCCCTGGAACAAGGATAAAGCCGTTGGTCAGATGGCGCCGTTCGCGCCCGAACAGTGTTCCTTGATCCGTACCCTGCTCGCCGCAGAAAACAAAATCCGGGACCTGGCTCTTTTCAACACGGCCATCGATACCATGCTCCGCGCCTCCGACCTGCTTCCCTTACGGGTCATCGATGTCACGGATCACAACGGCGATGTCGTCCATGAATTCACGATCCGCCAGAAAAAGACCGGCCAGGGCCACGTCGTGGCGCTGTCGCCGGAAACGCGGAATTCGATCGCGGACTGGCTGCTGCTCTCTGAAAAAAACAAAGACCCGGAAGCGTTCCTGTGGACCAGCATCGGCAACCGCAAAACCGGCCGTCATCTGACCCGTGAGCAATATGCCAACCTGGTGAAAAAATGGTCATCCCTCGCCCGGATCGATCCGCGGCGACACAGCACGCACTCCATGCGCCGCACGAAATCGGCGGCAATCTACGACAAGACGCAAAACCTTGCGGCCTGCCAGCACTTGCTCGGGCACAAGAGTATCGGCTCGACCGCGCATTATCTGGGCGTCGATCAGAGGAAAGCGTTGGATTTGGCAAAGAGAATTAAAATCTAACGGAGGATGGACTGGTACAGGGGGCGTTCGCCGGACGTGGCACGCATGGACGGCACGGGCCAACAACTCAATACGTTCAACCATTTCAAAGTCGAGCGTTCTGAGGATTTCTTGACAAGACGGCCATATCGTACGCGCCTGGGTTTCCAACGATTGTGCCCATCGTAGCGTCCACTTGTGGCAGCATCGGCGAACGACTCCACGTGCAACTATCGCGACAGGTGTTCCTCTGACGAGCCCAGACGCGTCGTGTGCCCCGGGCGTAAGCTTGCGATGGACCCGCAGGGAGGCGTACTCATTCAAGGCTCACGAATTGACATCCGCGCGGGATTCAAGTACTCTTTCAATGCGTACTCACCAAGGAGAGGAGCTATGCCCCGGGTTGCGGTCGACGATAACAAGCGGATGAACCTCCGGGTGCGGCCGGCGCAGAAGGCCACGCTCGTCCGGGCGGCGGCGTTGAGCAACACGGACCTGACGAATTTCGTGCTGCAACCGGCCTTGCGCGAAGCTAAGCGGGTGATCGAAGAGGCCGAGCGTATCACGCTGTCGGAGCGGGACAGCCTCACGGTGCTGAAGCTGCTCGAAAAACCGCCGGCGCCGAACCCCCGGCTCAGGAAGGCGCTCGCCTCGTTACCGACAGAGCGATGAGCGTCCCGGCCTGGCACGAGGAGCCGATCGCGAAACACCACGACCGCAAGGCCTTCGACTGTGGCGATGCGGCGATGAACGAGTTTCTGTATCGGTACGCACGCCAGAGTCATGACGCCGGCGGTGCGAAAACTTTCCTCGCAATCGACAACGCCGACAACACAACGGTCCTGGGTTTCTATAGCCTCGCGCCTGGCGCGCTCGCGTATGCGGACACGCCGGAGATGGTGCGGCGTGGTCTCGCGCGTCACGATGTGCCTGGCTTTCGGCTCGCGCGTCTCGCGACACAGGTGCGACTGCAAGGGAAGGGCTTGGGCGGCCAGCTCCTGGCGGCAGCCGGCCGTCGCTGCCTGCGCGCCGCGGCCAGTGTCGGCGGCGTGATCCTCATCATCGATGCGAAGAACGACCGTGCCGCCGACTGGTACGCCGCGTACGGTGCCGTGCCCTTAGCCACTGCGCCGCGCACGCTCGTCATGTCCCTCGCGACGTTTGCACCAGCATTGAAGGCCAAGGGCCGGGGATAACGCATGGACGTATGATGATGGGATGAGGGGATCATGCCGCGACACCCCAATGTTCTCTCAGATGAGGGCACGTGAGCAATGGAACAGATGATGGATCAATTCCGTATGCCATTGCTGTTGGGCACCACGTCTTGTTGGCACAGCAGTGCAACACACGATGAGGATGGCCCTGTGATCGAAGATTCCGTGATCCCGGCGTTCCCCCAAGAGAATTAAAATCTAAATTCTGTGTTCGCCCCAATAGCAATGACGTATGTCTCTCTCGCATGGGAACAGTTGATTCTGCTCAAGAAAGATTGCCGGATCGATGCAGGCGGTGGATCTGGGTTATCCGTGACACGGACACCTGCCCACTTCATCAGATTGAGGACTTACGGAGGGCTAACTTTGCACGAAACGTGGTAGTCAATATTTTCATGCTTACACTAGCACAAGAGAAACCCCACCGTGAACCGTGAATATCGAAAGCTATTACCGACCAAACTCAGCCGCGGAACGCTCATCTTCACGGCCGTCTTCTCAGCTACCGCCAAGCGTATCTATGCGTAAAATTCGCAAAACTTCATCAGCTGTCGTGGTTCGGTTGTGAATCACCTTGTTATCGGCAATCAGGCAGATCGTTTGAATCAATGAAATGACCGCCGAAAGGGCAGCAGCAAGCCCATTATCTTCACTCGATGAAGCCATCCCGAACGTTTTCCCGTGCACTTCAGGCGACATCGATCGATACAGAATATCGTAAACCTTGCCCAGCCCCAGCTCGCCGGCAAGCTGTTCGACATTGTTTCTATCCGTTTTCAAATCCTTTATTTTGGGGACCATTGTAGCTGTGCAGTCTGCCCCAGTCGTCTTGCTCACGATCTTGGCTCGTCCTTTTTCGATGTTCAGAAGTCCTATTCGCGCCAGTTCCCATACGACCGTATTTGCGTAAACAGCCGCGTTGGATTCAGAGAGTGAAATCCACGCGATCAGGAAGAGATCCTCGCAGAGAACCCGCGTCAATACAAAAAGAGGTGTCCCAAGCCGGGCACGACCCACGAGCAGGCATCCCACGCTAATTTGATTCGCACGACTCAGAAAGCTAAGGAGGATTTTATCTTGCTGGGTTGCAACGTTTTCAAAAGCCTGACTAGCAACGCGCGCGTTGAGCTCGTCTACTTGCACTTGCAGCTTAATCAAATATTCATCGACCGTGGTCATCTCAGTCGCCATCGACATTCGCAAATTACGACCAGTCTTTCCACAACTGCGTCACCGCATCCAGAAACTGATCGCAGTTCGCCACAGGCCAGGTTATCGCAGTATCCCTCACTAGATAATATTGTCCGTTCGGACACAAGAATTTGCTGCGATCCGCTTTAAGTATCCAATTAATACCCGCCACCATCGTGTTTTCATAGCTCACACCAAACTTCTCCTTGGGAACATTGTAGAGCAGCCCTTCAAGGAAATACGACGGGGCGACCCCCTGACCGATCACACCATCATCGACCAGCGTACTCCGCACATTTGTCAAGATGCGGACCATCGGCTTGAACCACCCATTTGTTTCCTGGTGCTTCGCCGTGCAGTTCGCAGAATGTTGTTTGGGATAGTTCCCGACTCTGTTGTTGCTTGAGTCGAAAAAACAAATCCCTTGAACGCACTGAGGGCCGAACGGTCCTCGAAAATACCAATGAAAGTCACACGCGACCACCACATCTGCACTCCGTCGGCTCCCGCTCGTTTTGATCTTTACCGCTTTGCTGCCCGGCTTCACGTCCGCCGCGCCAAAACTCTTCACACGTGCGGCGATCACGTCAGCTTTATACTGGGCGTACGGATACGTTCCGGGAATAAGCCCCGCGTTGAAACGCGCTGGTTCCTCAGGTGTTAACTCACTGATATCGTAGTAGGACACATCATCCAGACGAATCACCACATCTACATCGCTCTCTGCGCGTAAATAGTGGTGTCGGTGCCATATGAGCCCTGCAGGAAGACCTCGTACTTCTTACCAGCATACTTCGAGTTGGACGCTTCGAGCGCTCGTTTTATCGTGGCGTATGTACTGCTCGACTGATTGATCGAGCCGTGGTGCGCCCAAGTCTCAAGCTGAGATTCGGGAATGGCCATGATTCATTCACTCCGTCTTTTGCGTGCACGGCCCCGTTGTCGAAAAACTCCTTCAGCGCAGATTCGTGATGTGTGAAAGACTCGCCCCCGCGTTGATACAGCATGTCCAGTTTTCTGAGGTCAGACTCCATACAATCCGTCGCCCTCTCGGGCCGCTCGAATGAGTCGTTAATCCGAACAGCCCACATATCCTTGAACAGGATCGTCCGCAACTGTTCCATAGAAACCGTGTGTATATTCAGTGTCTTCTGCAGCACTTGTACGCTCAGGAAACATTTCGCTAGCCAGGACCTCCAGCGGCGCGGCTCTGGGTAAACACCCACGCCGATGCTGACGACGCGCAGATCAGAATAAAGTTTCCTCAGCGCCATCACCGCATCCGCGATCGCATAGAGCGTCGGGTTATTGGCGCAGTATCCTCCATCGATCAATTCAACCCGCTCCCCCGTACTCGTCGCGACAACGTGTTTCTCGAACAATGGGTAGGCCGAACACGATGCCTGCACAGCGTCCGCGAACGTGCAGCCAAATCCCGGCACGAACGTGCTCTGCCGGCCGTGCACTTGGGCCACACTGCCTTTGAAGATCATCGGCTTTTCGAAATCCCATCGCATTGCGACGATTCCAACGCCTGTCTTAACTTCCGCAAAGGTCCGCCTCATGAAAACCGTTTTCGCGAGATGGGCCAAGGCTTCAGATTTGCCGGCCCCAGACCGCCGGCTCATAATGGCCGGCACATGCTCTTTGTAGAGGCCGTGAATATCGTCCACCTTGTGACTCAATGCCAAGGGTGCAGCGATAATGGCACCCGTGCTCGAAGATCAGATCGAAACGCTCGCACAGTGGTCCGCCGATCATAGCTTCTATTTTCTTGAGTACCCCCCAAGGTGGAGAAGCCCTTGGCCCCGCCGCTCATTTTGCCTTCGCCAGCAGTTCTTTCAGCTTGGTATATCCTGGGGCTTCAGGGTGGCAGTAATATTCCGTCAGACCGCCCTGGCTGTTTCGGATCGAAATCCGAAAGCTTTTGCCGTGTGCCTCGATTTTGACCGCCTCCGCGATGTTGAGATAAAGATCCGGATTCACCTGCACAATATGGTCCATCACCGCTCCTCCGTCTAGCTGGGCTCACCGCAGTCCCCTGATCCACGGACCTGCAGTAAGTCTTATAAATCACCGTCGTGTCTCTACTGCGTGTCCAACATGACCTGCGCACCCGCCGCCGAAAATTCCCGTGCCTTGAGGTATTCGCTGATCGCGCGCCACCGCACGATCATTTTCTCGTTGCCTGCCCGCTCGTAGATACCCATCCTCGTCGACCAGCTCATCGAACGCCGTTGCCGCATTGTACACCGCTTCTTCGACGACGATCTCGCGTCGTTCCTCCATCCTGCCTCCTTCCCGTCCCGCCTTTCGCGGACCGGTTCGCTTTTTCCCGTTTCTCCAGCCAGACAGCTTTCCTTTCACCTCCGGCGCGTATCACCCACTGCCAGCCCTTTTTGTGATCCTTCCAGCTGTGGCGGCCTGATGGCTCCAAGGGTGACCCGCACCAGTAACCATGTTAACCCTAACAAGGCGGCCTGCGCTGGACGACGTACAGTGGCAGAATCAACCACTCTTGAGGAGACAAGTGCCCCAGTCCATCAAGGCCCCACCCTGACCTTAAGCCGGCTCGCATTAATTGAAAGCCTTGTTTCGTGAAGATCCCCCACGGAGACCGCGTGATAGTCACAAAGTTGGAAGTGGACGCCTTAGACCGAGACCGGCTCAAGGACCTGTGGCACGTCGTTGCGCGGGTTGTTGACACGCGTGTTGACGGGGTAGGCTCTGAGTTCGTCACGGGGATAAGGACGAAGCAAAGCCGTAAGTGGTTCAGCCTCCTGGACCTTAGGATCCAGCCACTGCTCATAAGATGTCCGTGGCAAAATGACGGGCCTCCGCGTGGTGGTATTGGGTTCGATCCGAATGGCCGCCACGGACTGAGACGGCGCCATGTTATACCGAGGGTGGAACGACACAATCTCACGCACAGAAAACTCTGCGGCAACGACCTAGGCGAGGCTGTTTGAATCAACCGTCCACACAGGGAAGTTCCTCCACACCAGGAGAGCGACGAGTCGGAGACAGCGACCGGCGCGGCACGCGCAACAGAGATCGCAAGGGCAAGGACGCGCCCCCCTCGCCGCACAGCAAGTCCGATATCCTCGTCACCCAAGGACGATCCGTCTCACGCCAGATCCGAGAGCTGTGTCACGTATCGTTGCGCGCCGCGCACCACCGGTTGTTTCGATCCCGCCTTATCAAAATGTTTCTGCACACTGCTCAGGTCCCGTACCCGCAGCATCGCTTTGACTTCCGCTTTCGTCGCCCCCTTCTCAATCGCAAACTGCACGGCCGCCAGCCGTAAACTGTGTCCTACCCCGGACGGATGCGCAAGCCCCGTCGCCCGAAACGCCCGGGACAGCCGAATCCCCACCCCACCCGGATCCACCCTGTTGCCGTGATAGTCCCCACGCGCCACAATAAAGAGCGGATCCCCGAGCTCCCCGGCCGGCCGACAGGCCAGATACCGGTCCAGCGCACCTTTCACGGCCTCGGTCACCACCATCTTCCGCCGATCCCACTGGTAATGGCGGCTGGGCACCCGGAGAACCCAGGCCGCATGGCCGTCCTCATCAGATCCAGCCACATAATCTCCCAGATTGAGCCGGCAACACTCCGCAATCCGGAGCCCCATCGTCGCCAGCAGGAGCACGATCGCCCGATCGCGCAGGCCCCCTTCCGACTCATCAAATTGCCCAAACAAGGCTTTGACCGCCGGGACCTCAAACGGATTCGATCGCAACGGATCCTGCGGCGTCCGGGCCGAGAGATACCGCGCCGGACTCTCCTTCCACTGCCCCTGGCTCGTCAGATAGGCCGCAAACGCGCGCACGGCCAAGACCCGAAGTTTCACCGTCTTAATCGAGAGGAGCGTTCCACTCTTCCGCGCCTGCGGCGATCCCAGAAAGCCCCGGTAGTGGTCGAACACTCGGGGCGTCCACGGTGGCGTCCCCTGGCTCTCCCACCAATCTACAAACGTCAACACCTGTTTCCAATAACTCCGCACAGTCCCAGTGGCCCGCTTCGGTCGCGCACTCGACCCCACGCCGGACGTCGAACGGAGCCACCGGGTAAACGCTTTGCGAGTCACCTCGCAACGCAACTCAGCCGGCGTCAAGCTAGACCTAGCGCTCATGCCCGCCCTCCTCTCATCCACGGCCGACCCGGTCCTGTGCCGTATCTTGCCAAAACCAGGATGCGGCGACAATCAGGGCGGATGGGCCTGATTTTGTCTATTGTTAACTGTATGGGTAGCCTTAGGCGCATTGAGGCTACCCATATAAGTAGTTCAACTACTGCCAGTCGTACTTCCTCTTGGGTGAGGTGTCATTACAGTCGTAGCCTGTAGATTACCGTTCTAGACTGGGACTATTCGTGAACATCCCCACCTTCCATCAACTCCTGAAGAACAAGTACGTTCATATTATTACTGGACGATCGGACGCCCCTTCTCCTCCTCCCATGCCCATCCACATGCCCCTCCCTCATCTGTGAACTCGCTTAGATGACCGACGGATCTCTCAACGACATTGTTCCCCTCATCCACCCCGCTCCCATGTCAAACCCCACTCCATCGCCTCACATGGTTGTGCATCTCTGTGCTAATAATCCTCTCGTAGATTACGTGGCGACTTCCTAACGGCCTCATCACAGAATTGTCAGAATCCCCCTCTTTGTAGGGCTATTCGACCACCCACGTCCCCATTACAATGACAAGTGTTCCTCACACTCACGGGCGTCCTGTCTTGCTAGGAATACGTCTCATAAGAAAGAAGGAGCCAGTTCCCTGCCACAACAGAACTCCACATCCCACAAATGAACACCAGAACTGAATCTCCGAGCCCGATTTCCAACACACAGTGTGGAGATTTGTCCGCCGCCGAGGAACATCTCGACACCCTGATATCTCAGATCACCCAAAGCGCCCAGGATTTCGAACAGCCCAACACGATCACACCAGATACGCGCTCTACCCTGATCAACATTCTCGACTCAGCGCACCGCGCATACTCGAATGAAGAAATTCAACTCCTCCTACGCCAACTGCAACAGCTCCTCGACTTGGGGCCCAGCCTATGCGGAGTCGCCCAAGTCAATCCAAGAAACAACCAGTGCGTCTTTCAAGTAGTCATCAACCTCAATTATCCTGGAGAATGGATCACCCACTATCTCCAGCACGCGTATCACAACATTGACCCTATCCTACAACGATTAAGCCAACAGACCTGCATGTGTCAGTGGCAAGCCGTCTACCTCGACTCTGCACCATGGTCTGACGAGCTCAAGACATTCATCCAACAGGCGCAACAATTTAATCTCAGTGACGGCTTTTCGGCCTCTCATCACGAACAAGGACAACCAGCATTTGCGTTCCTCTCCTACGCATATAAACAGACTACCCCTTTCTACGTCGCGTCCGTGCTCCCCATCCTCTCAAGAGCCATTCTCCCGCGTCTCCTCTCCTGCACACATGAAGACCCACGCACCATCAAGGAGCGCATTGGACAATTAACGTACAAAGAGCTAGTCATCCTCACCTGGATGCGATCGGGCAAAACCAACGCGGAAATCGCCAAGATCATCAACTTCTCAGAACGGAACATTCGATTTCATATTGAACAACTCTTCACCAAACTAGGAGTAACCTCTCGCACACAAGCCGTCGCCTTTTCAGCCGACCATCAATTACCTATGATCTTCAACTAAGAGTCCACCCATTCGACCTTCGCACGACACGAACCACAGAGCCCCGCTGACTCACGAACACACCCCTATCGTCGACCTCGCCTGATTCAATGGAACCCACAGACTTATACAAGTTCCCTGCCCCTCCTTTGACTCAATCTCCAGACGACCGTGAACGATCGCTATTCGTTCCCCCATGCCCATCAACCCAATTCCTGAACACCGCTGACGACTTGTCTGCGGACAAAACCCTCGCCCATCATCAGCAACCATAATGGATAACCCCTTAGCTTCCCGCCCAACCCACAACTCCATTGTCGTCGCCGCCGCGTGCTTCTCGATATTGTGTAAACATTCCTGAACAATCCGATACAACATGCTCCCGACCATCATATCCAGATCAAGCCGTTCATCCACCTGAATCCGAGACACGACCCGCACGTGCACTCGCTCCCCCCATGAGTGGACTAAGTGCATGAGTGCCGGCACCAACCCCACTGTCGTTAAGAGACCTGGGTACAATTCATGCGACATACACCGGATCCACTTCAGCGCGTCCCCCAGCTCATTCCGCAAATCCGTAACTCGTGCCAAGACGACATCCCGTTCAGCAGGAGGATGCATCGTCAAATTCCCCATGCCAAAGACAACAGCCCCAATTTGGGAGGCTATGACATCATGTAAATCTAACGCGAGTCGACGTCGATACACGTCATCCGCCACGAGCACCCGACTCAATAAGTGGCGCAACTCCTCCGTGCTAGTCGCTTGTAGTTGCCGACCCATGACTCCACCCACCTCCTCCAACGGAGCAAGACTTCCCTCACTCATCCCCTGACGTCGTTGCCAGCTACTGGCATAACAGGCGACATAGACACTCATCGCCAACGCCCGATACGGATCCAATTGAATAGCGGGCAACTCCACAGGACTGAGCAATTCCACGACAATAAGTTCTCCCGACGGCATCCGCATCCCCAATCCGATCGCCGACCCCACCGGTACAGATCGCTGAAGAGCAGACACGGTTGGCATACACGGCGCCTTCAACTCATGATCGGGTCCCACCAAATACGTGACCGCCACAGACCGATCAATAACAGACTCCCCACTCTCCTCTGTGCACCCCTCCCCATCCTTTAATTCCTCGATTACGGCCTGGACGGCGGGAGTAAACGCGCCAAACCCATACCGTCCAGCCACAGACAATTTATCTGGACCCGCCAATGCTGGCGTGCACCACTCGGCGTATTGGCCACAACTCCCCAGCAGTTCACACATCACCACATCACCAACAGGCTCATCGTCCCCTCGAGACTGTATCCAATCAGTCTGCCCCCACTCATCCGACGAATCGCGCCATCGCAACACCGAATATACTCTCGCCGTCAACAACGCAGGAGCGTGGGAATCAGGATCACGCAGACGATCGAACAAGAATTCCGCGAGATCTTGACATACTCCACTCAACGGGCGGCTCCCCCCTCCTAATTCCACAATATCAAACGCCATCTGTGCCGCTTGCTTCAAAGTCATCCTACCGGGATGAACCATTGCTAACTCAGAGGCCCAATTCCGATAGGCATCAGCATCATTCTGGCCCAACATTGACCGCCCCATAGATCCCCCTACGTCTAAAATCCCCGTCATCCTCTACACAGAACTATCGCAGACCGCAGGAACAGAATTCACTGGCCACTTCGCCACTTTCAGCCCCTCCCATTGCCGGCTGAGTGGCGACAAGCCAATGTACATGCCGCCCATCGTGCATTTCTGTACGGCCCTGAGCCTCAAAGAGAACAGGAGTGATCGAAAGAACGTGCGATACACTCTAAGACAGGGACAGGAAAAGACTAGGACCCCTATTAGAAGTATGCGAGGCTCTCATGACGCTCGCTGCACCGGTTCAAGCAGAAGGCCCCCACACCCTATGGATGGAATTCACGATTGACCTGCACCAAGATTGACCGCCGAGGCACTCCCGGCCGTGACGCCACATAGACCGCCACTGCTTCCGTCCGCGATCCAACACCGAGCTTCTGAAACACATTCGAGACATAATAGCGAACGGTTCGTTCCGGAAGACTTAACACCATCCCAATTCCCCAATTGGTTTTCCCTTCTGCCATCCACTTGATCAGCTCTGCCTCCACCGCAGTCAGCTCCACAACTGACTCGTGCCCAGATGACGTATCGCGTTGCGCACATCGAATCATCGCTAGGTGCATATGCGGGCCAACCATTTCCATGACCAGCCGTAACCGTGCTTGATCGTTCACAGCAAAATTGCTGCACGCAAAATAGGTATGATGCTTTCCTTCGCCCCGCACTCCCATGGAGAGACACGTCCGCACCCCGAAATCCTTCTTCACCTCCTCAATGACCTTGGGCTGTGTATACGGCCGGTCCACATTGAAAGTTAATGAACTCGACGTTCCCCACAACTGCGTAACCGCCGGATCATACTTAAACCCGTTGAGCCGATACAGCCCATCAAGTTCTCGATGATAGGTGGAGCACTTCACGGCCAACTCACTACACGTGGGAGATTCAAGCACCCCCAGTGCACCAAATTCAAAAGGAACCAATTTCCGCACAGCCCCTAATAACAATGAAACTTCTGTAGAAGACTGCACATCACGAGACTGTACCATCACATCTCGCACGCGCATAAAGTCTGCTTTACCCATCGATGCGACGTTCATGGAAAGCCTCACAAATCAATACTAGTGCCGATAGGGAGGCTTATAATACCCCGGCAAACCGGCCACAATCAGCCCTTCCCGCGGATTTAAGCATCTTTTTCTGTACGTCACGAGCCTCCCACTACTCACGCCTGCGCCAGGGCCTCCCCCATCCCTGCATGGGACAAAACACCCTATCTGCATTCGCACATAACCCATTAGAATTATTAGGGTTCGCCGACGTGGTTCCAACCATTGCATTCACGCCATTGCGCCAGAATCATTGCCCAGCACCCATTTGCGCCAAAATTGAGAGCCCTTAAAGGCCTCGCATAAGCACATCTCCCCCTGTGTCCGACTCGCTCAAATACACGATCGACAGAACCGACTCAGCCCCATCTCAACACCTACTACTTTCGTTTGAGCTCGATTCACCAGGCGCGTTACACGGGGGCACATCACGGACAGGCACGTTCAAGAACAAGCGAGATACACAATCACTCAATTGTCGCCTCAGCAGGGTAAGACCACTGTGCCTTTCATCACTCGACAAGCAATTGAAAATACCGTCCCCCTGAATAGGCCTCCTTATGCACCCATATTCCGCTTCAGCGGACTTTCATACCCTAAGAGCGTAATAGAAGAATGCCTAGATGAATCGGATAGCATCACCTAGCGGAAAGGATCGTCTCGAAACTATGCCCCCCTTTGCCCATCTCCACGTTCACACGCAGTTCAGCTTATTGGACGGAGCCAATCAAATTGAGCCCCTCCTGGCTCACGTAACCCGGCTCAATCAATCCGCCATAGCGATCACCGACCACGGCAATCTCTTCGGAGCCATCGAGTTTTACACCAAAGCCACGGCCGCAGGAGTGAACCCTATCATTGGGTGCGAAGTCTATATGGCCCCCGGCAGCCGGCTCGTCAAAGACAAATCCCTTGCCAACAACGATTACTACCATCTCATCCTCCTCGCCCAGAACGACACCGGGTACCGCAACCTCATCAAGCTCGTCAGCCAGGGCTATCTCGATGGGTTCTATTGCAAGCCCCGGATCGATAAAGCCCTCCTCCGACAACATGCAGACGGGTTGATCGCCCTCTCGGGCTGCCTCACGGGAGAGATCCCCTACCTTCTTGGGGAAGGGAACACATCCGGCGCCACTATCGCCGCTCAAGAGTTCTTAGACATCTTTGGACCCGACCGCTTTTTCCTTGAACTTCAAGCCAACGGCCTCACGCAACAACTCCTCGCCAATCGAGGACTCGTCGACCTGCATCGACAACTCGGCATCCCCCTAGTCGCCACCAACGACTGCCACTATCTCACCGCAGCCGACGCCTATCCCCATGAATTACTCCTTTGCCTCCAAACAGGGACAACGATTCATGACCCCAACCGCTTCCGTTTCCAGACGAATCAACTCTACGTCAAGTCCAGTGAGGACATGGCCCAAACCTTCCACGAATTACCTGACGCCATCGCAAACACGATCCGTATCGCAGACGCCTGTGCCCTCACCCTCCCATTCAATCGCACATTTCTCCCCCAATACGCCGTTCCAGCCGGGAAAACCAAAGAGCACTATCTGGAAGAACTCGCCGTGGCAGGGCTCGCCCACCGCCTGGCTGAGCGGCCCTCCTCCATCCCCACCGCCACCTATGAGCTGCGATTACGTGAAGAACTTCTGACGATTTGCACGATGGGGTTTGCCGGATATTTCTTGATCGTGTGGGACATTATCCGATTCGCCCGATCACGCCAGATTCCCGTTGGACCAGGCCGCGGCTCCGCCGCGGGAAGCCTGGTCGCCTATGCGTTACGCATCACCGACCTCGATCCGCTCCAGTACACCCTCTTGTTTGAGCGCTTCCTCAATCCGGACCGCGTCTCCCTACCGGATATCGACATGGATTTCTGTATGGATCGACGCCAGGAAGTGATTAATTACGTCATCGAGAAATATGGCGCTGACCATGTCGCGCAAATCATCACCTTCGGCACCCTCGGCGCCAAGGCCGCCCTCCGCGATGTCGGACGGGTCCTCCAAATCCCCTTATCCGACGTCAATCGGCTGGCGAAATTAGTCCCTGCCCAGCTCAACATCACGCTCGACGCGGCCCTCGCTCAAGACACCCACCTCCGCGAGCAAGTCGACCAGACCCCACAATTCCAAGACTTATTCAAAGCCGCCAAATCCTTAGAAGGCTTGGCTCGACACGCCTCCACTCATGCCGCCGGCCTGGTCATCTCCGACGCTCCCCTCACCGACCATGTCCCGCTCTATACCGGCCCTGACGGAGAAATCGTCACGCAATTCCCGATGGGCGATATCGAAAAGATCGGACTGGTGAAATTCGACTTTCTCGGCCTCAAAACCCTCACCATGATCCGCCAAGCGGAAGCATTAATCCACGAGACCCATCCTGAGGCAACTCCATTTGCAATCGATCATGTCCCGCTTGATGATCCAGCAACCTTTACACTCCTCGGCTCCGGTAAAACCATGGGCCTGTTCCAGCTCGAAAGCGCCGGCATGCGCGACCTCCTCACCCGCCTTCGACCGGACACCTTCGAAGACCTCATCGCCATCTTGGCCCTCTATCGGCCAGGCCCCATGGACTTGATTCCCGAATTCATCGCCCGCAAACAAGGGCGCATCCCCATCACCTACGACTGGCCCGCCCTTGAACCTATTCTCGCCAGCACCTATGGGGTCATCGTGTACCAAGAGCAAGCCATGGCGATCGCCCACCAGGTTGCCGGATTCAGCCTCGGACAAGCCGATATCCTGCGCCGAGCCATGGGAAAAAAGAAACCGGAGGAAATGGAAAAGCTCCGCAAGAAGTTTATTGAGGGCTGCTGTCGTAACCAGGTCCCCTCCACCCTGGCCGATGCCCTCTTTACCCTCATAGAAAAGTTCGCAGGCTACGGATTCAATAAAAGCCATGCCGCCGCCTATGCGCTGATCTCCTACCAAACCGCCTACCTCAAGACCCACTACCCCACCGAGTTTATGGCGGCGTTTATGACCTGCGAGATCGGGAATGCCGACAAAATCATGCTCTCATTCTCTGAATGCCGATCGTTGCACATTCCGATTCTCCCCCCCGACATCACCGTCAGTCAGCGTCACTTCACCGTGATCCAGAATCAGATCCGTTTTGGGCTCGCCGCCATCAAGAATGACGGCGAGGCCGGCGTGGAGGCAATCCTCGCCGCCCGCGCCGCAGGGCCCTTTCGCTCACTCTTCGACTTTTGCGCGCGCGTCGATCACGGGAAACTCAACAAACGCGCCCTCGAAGGCTTTATTAAAGTCGGAGCGTTCGATTCAACTGGAGGGACCCGGGCGCAACTTATGGCTGTGCTCGATGACGCCATGAAACACGGTCAGCAGCAACAGAAGCAAAGGAGCTGCGGACAAATCAGCATCTTCGGCGAGAACGACGACCCTTCGGCCGATAGCCATCCCCTTCCTTTCCCCCCGCTCGACGACTGGGCCCCCTCCTTGCGCCTACAATACGAACGTGAACTCACCGGCTTCTATATCAGCGCGCATCCCCTCGAACGATTTCAAGACGAACTTTCCCTCCTTGGGACCGCCACAATCAGCAGATTGCCGGACCTGCCCGACCGGCAGCCCGTCACCCTCTGCGGCACGGTCGGAACCCTGAAACCCATCACCACCAAAAAGGGGGAGACGATGGGGATCCTCACCTTGGAAGACCTCACGGGCTCGGTCGAGGTCGTCATCTTCCCCGATCTCTTCCTTCTAGCTAAGGGCCTTCTGGGACAAGATCATCTCGTCCGCGTGACTGGCGTGCTCGAGGCCTCAGAGAAAGGTCCGAAGATTCTTGGGAGTGAAGTGGAAGACCTTCCCGCCATACACCAGCAGCTCCGACACCATCTCAGGCTCACCATTCCCCTCGACAGCACGTCTCGGGACTCCCTCCAAACCCTCCACCAAGTGCTGACGAGCCATCCAGGAACCAGTCACGTCTCATTCCGGTTCCTCCTCCCCCAGGGATGGGAGACCTACAGCGGGATTCTTCCGACGATCCAAATCGAGCCCAATCCATCGTGCCTCGCCGAGATCCGATCACTCATTGGGGAGTCCAATATCGCCTATGCGCCCGCTCCCCCACGAACCCTAACTCTCGATACGCCCGACATAATGCCCCCGGCCATGCCTATCCCACGATCTGCCTAAGACACTATGCCGCGACCCCACCCCCCCTCTCCACCCCTCTCGCTCAGCGATCGATTGCCCGAGATGGCGATGGAATGGCATCCCACGCTCAACGGAGCACTCCTATTTAACCACTTCACCACCGGATCCACCGTGCCGGTCTGGTGGCAATGCCAGCGGTTCCCCTCTCATGTATGGCAAGCTTCCATCAAATCCCGCTACAGCAAACACAGCGGCTGCCGTCGATGCCAATTAGCCATGGGGTCCCATCGCACGACGGCATTCCATGAACAGACCCTGGCCGCCAAATCACCCCTCATTGCCGCAACCTGGCATCCCACGAAAAACGAACCGATCACGCCTCACCACGTCACCTACCGGTCGCGCTACCGTGCCTGGTGGCAATGTCCCAACCACCCCGAGCACGTATGGGATACCACCGTCCACAACCGACACCGCAGTGGCTGCCCGTACTGTGCCGGCTATCGAGTCCGACAGACTGCCCCCCGCCCCCGCCAACACACCAACCTCCTTCTCTCCCATCCCGCCCTCGCGCGCGAATGGCATCCCACGCGCAATGGCTCTCGCCACCCCGCCCACTTCACCGCCGGGTCCGGCGTAGTCGTCTGGTGGCAATGCCCCCGCAATCCCCAGCATGCCTATCAAGCGCGTATTCGCGTCCGCACCCGGAAACAGGCCCCCAGCAGCTGCCCGGCCTGCGCCGCGATCACCCGCACCATCCGTGCCGTCACCCGCCGCGCCGGAACTGGTATGACCACCCTGTCATAATTTGTTACGCCCCCGCAATTCTCCCCTTGCAATTCAGAATCTCACTTCGCTATAGTCCGCCCGTAACGTTTTATGACAGGCTTGTCATACTGTGAACCACAACACCATACAGACCCATCCCGCCAGTAGCCCCAACACCTCTCCCTCGCAGGACAGCCCTCCACAGACACCGTTTAGCGCGATCACACCGGAGCTCCTGCACGCGCTCACCGCCACACAACCGCTCCACCCCAAGCAACTCACGCTCCTCGCGTTCCTCGACCACCACCGCGATGCTCAGCACCCGCATCTGACGATTCCCCTTAGCTACTCCCGACTCCATATCGGAACCGGGATCAGCCCCGAGTATCTCCGCCGCGGGGCCATCCCTCGACTTCTCCGTAATGGACTCATCAGTGTGCTGTCCCTCACAGTGTCCGGCACGATCTACCAGCTCCGATTCGATCACCCCACCCTAGAGGCTATCGTCACCCATCGACGCACCCACCCCTCCGAGCCGCTTCCTACGACGGGGGCTCCTACGACGCTGAAAGAGCCGTACGATCCGATCGCACTACAGGACGAGATGACCCTTCTGCGTCAGCTCAACGCACAACGCCAGACCCTCCACCGAGAAAGCTTCGCCGCCCGCTTAACTCCTGACCAGGTACGCTGGATCATTGAACAGGCCAAACACACCGTCGACACCCAAGAAGGCATTCGATTCATCAAAGATCGCTTCCCGCATTATGAAACCGCACGGCTCGCCATCCTGGACGAATGGCACTTACGCGCGCAGTACGGAGAACAAGTTCCGTCCACCCCGCCCACTGAAGGAGTCCTCCCATGATGTTTGTACGACGGTCCCTCCTCCACCTGCTGTTCTGCTTCCCCATCGGCATCGCCGCCGTCGATGCCAGCCAACCCGCCTCCTTCACAGACCCCAACACGGGACTCTCCTTCACCGTCCCAACTAACTTTATCCTCACACGGTACGTCGATGCGCCGACCCTGCCACCCAATCTCCGAGCCATTTTGCCAGGGGTCCTCGTCCTCGTAGAGCGTCGATTGGATCCAACGGCCACGCCGATCGCCCTGGGGTCCCTGCCCACGATCTCCCTTGATGTCCTAACCGGAGCGCGCGCGCAATTTAATCAAATCTTCCTGACTCCGCAGTTCGAAACCACCATTGGCGGACGCACAGCCTACGAGCTCCCGGCAACCCACGGCCCCACCTCCCAACAATTGTTCTACTACTTGGTGCCGCTGACCGACGGTGCACTCCTCGAAATCGCCGGACACCGGTATTACCTTCACCCATCCGATAACTCCACGGCCGGCCCCCCCACACATTACGACGCCGTGATTGCCACGCTCCTGCGCTCCCTCGCCCCACCCCACTCGAAGCGTGCGCCTCACCAACATCACCCGCCCCATCAAAACAGGACCTCACCCCTGTCGTCTCTAGACCGGAATGACGCCGCACGCCAAGCAGACCACCAGGAAGGGACACCCTCATGACCCTCGCAGATCGCATCTGGCAATGGCTTTGGGAGCAGTATGGACTGGAACGTCGCACCACGCAGATCGCGTTGAACGAGGCCTTACACACAACCCTCGCACGCGACCGACCGAGCATCGGATTATTCGAGTGTCCTACGGGATCCGGGAAAAGCCTCTCGCTTCTCATTGCGGGACTCGAACAGGCCAGGCAGACTCATCGTCCAACCTGGATCGCCACACCCCGGCGCGATCTCCAAACCCAACTCATTCGCGACCTCGACCTCGTGACCAAGGCCACCCACGCCATCGGGGTCCCTCCCCCCACATCGATCAAGTTACAAGGACTAGAACATACACATTGCCACCTTTTAGCCAGCCACCAGCCCCCGACCATGCAACTAGCCATCGAGGCCTGGCTTCAGACTCATCCAGACGGCAATCTCGATGAATTACCCGCCGACATTCCACGACAGGCCGTGTCGATGCCGGCAGCCGGATGCCAGGGAGAGGCCTGCGCATTCTACGCCACATGTTTAAGCCAGCAACCACGACGCCACCTCGACACATGCGATCTCGTCATTACCAATCATGCGTTACTGGCCAGCACGATCCGACGGCCATTTCTGCCAGCCCCCACCACCGTCATTATCGACGAAGGACATCTCTTCGAGCGGGCCATTCGACAAACCCTGACTTTTAGCGCCAGTCTCCATGAAATCAATCGGCACGCCGTCGCCTTCCTCCGACATCTCCCCACGACGCACAGCCAGCGGGTCCTGAATGCCCGCCAAGCCATCAACGCGTTGCTCCACGCCACGAAGCTCACCCACGGGAATCTCACGGATCACTTGCCTCGGAAACCTCACACCCTCCTTCCCTTGTTCGGACCCAAAATCCGACCACATCCCATCGCGCAACAAGCCGTCAATAACGCCCATCAGGTCCTTGACGCACTCCGCGCCCTCTTGAAAACATTCAGTCCACTCACCCGCGATCGCCATATCTCTGCTGACAAACTCGATATCGCAACCATCGAACTCACGCAAGCCGAACAGAACCTTGAGGCGTTCTGTAAAGGCGACTTCGATCAGTACTTTCTCACGCGAACCGACAGCGGCAGCCTCGGGTTTCTCCGCATTCCGGATGCGATCCATGGGTATGCCCGCAAGCGACTCTGGGGCATATTGACCCACGCCGTCCTGCTCTCGGGAACCCTTGCGACCTCCAATGCCGACTCGTTTGCCGCCATCCGTGGCGTCTTGGGAATTCCCGGCGCGACCTCCCATGAGCGCGACCCCTTTGCGCAGACCCACGTCCTTGTTGAACGCGTCCTCCTCCCCACGTGGAAGCCAGACCTCCGGATTCACATCGCCCCAGCCACCTTTCCCTCCGTCTTTCTACCCAAAGATCCAACCAATCAAGAGGAAGAAACCACTGGGTATGAGGACGACATCACTCTGAACCCGGCGTGGATCTCCCACAGCGCAGCAATGATCCTCCAACAAGATCAGTGCCAACCCCAGGGCATCGTGGTCCTCTCCACCAGCTACGCCATGCAAGACGCGATCGTCGAAACCCTGGCACCTCGGCTGACAAGACCTGCCGTCATTCAGAAGAAACAGCAGCTGACCGCCGCCATTCGCCATTATCTCCAATCTGATCCTCGGAGCATTTTCTTTACCGTCGCCGGCTGGGAAGGCATGGATCTCCCCAATCCCGCGATTCAAGACCTCTTCATCTTAAAACTCCCTCTTCAAGCTCGTGCGAAAACGGCCGTCCCCACGATCCTTGAGCACAGTTTCATTCTGAACGGCTCACGAACACCCACACACCATCTAACTCCCGGACAGTACTATGCCCACATTCAACGCCCGGCAATCATCACCATGCGACAAGCCCTGGGACGCCCAATCCGTCGCCCACACGATTCCGGCACCATCTGGGTTCTCGACCACCGCCTCGCACAACCCGGGACCCAATCCCTGTTCTTTGGCGGGCCCGCCCGCCGATACCTTTTTTCATCTACGGTTGTCACGATTCTCCCTCACCATCCCAACACGGAGGCGGCATAAATGCTGACCACACCAGACGTGACCACTCCCGCCAAGCCCTCCCACCTCTTTGCAATGAGCTATCTCGCCACACATTCCCGGGGGCTTCCCAAAGTCGGATTGCCGCTTTCGCACGAGCCTCACCCCTCCTGTCATTTCTGCGCCCACAGCGCCCCAGAGCAGTTTCCCCGCTACACTGTCACCCAGAGGTGGTATCCCCCCAGCTTCACCGACTGGAACCGGATGGTTGATCTCGACAGTCACACCATTTGCGCGGCCTGTGTCTACGCACTGAAATTTGGACTCAAGGGCTGGGTCCTCACCCGCACGCAGGCCCGCACACTCAAGCCCAGCAGTCCTGAATGGGCCAATCTCTTCATCTCGCCGCCAGACCCACCATTCGCCTTCATTCTCAACTGTGTCCATCTCAAAAAAGGACGATTAACCGCCGACGGAGCAAAACCGCGCCATCTCCTCCTCAGCGGCCATCTTGCCCAAAACCGTGACGAGTTTCCCGTCACCTATGGCATCCACGCCAGCACCTGGATCCGAGCCTCGGACACTCGTGATCTCATGAATCACTGGCGGTCGATCATCCAGATAGGCGCCGCCGACGGCCTCTGGACGGCTCCGCAGATCCCTAAATTTCTCACAGCCATCAGTGCACGTTGGCTCATCGATCAACCACTCCCAGCCTCGTGGCCGAGCGCACTACACAATCACTTTCACAACTCACCCCGTCCCTTACTGAGCAGCCGACTCGTCCTAGAGTTTGTCGTTCGACGCGCACTCATCGCCGAGTTCGCCGCCAATCCGCCCATCGTCACCGTGTCTCAACCCACGCGAAGAACCAAGAAAGGAGCCTCCCGATGATTCAACTCAACCTTCTCGCCACATTACTCAGTCCCCTCTGCCACCTCAGCGGGGAACAACATGTCTGGCATGAAAACGGCGATCTCCGCGCCAAACGCGTCGTGCGCTTGCACATGCGGAAAACGCTGAACTACCCCAGCCAAGAAGGCATGCGACACACCCTCCTCCCCATGTATCAAGGCAATAGCTGGCGCGGTCTCCTTCGCTATCACCTAGGCCTCACGATCTTGGATCAACTCCAGGATCACGGTATCCCGATCACCAAACACCTCTTCTCCCACCTCCTCGGGTCCGGCGGACTGATCAGCAGCAACAGCAATAAAGACGCACTCCCTCTGGCGTCCTTCTATGACCGCTATCCCAACTATTGGCTCTTCGGGGGCACCTTCAACGGCAAACTCTATCGTGGACATTCCTCTATGGGCGATTGGATCCCCATCTGTCAGGAAGCAATCGCGAATCACACCGTCCCCGACCGTATGAGCGAGCACGCCATTGCTCTCCACACTCGACCCGCAACCGACGCCTACCGAACACCATTCACTAACATCACAACGATCACCCGGCGAGACCCGAAGCTCCGGCCGGATCTCCTCGCAATGATCGACGACAAAGAACTCGAAGCTCTGTTGGAGGAGTATCAGAAAGCCAAAACCGCTCGAGCGAAATCCAAGACCGTCCCCGTGGCACAAGAGCCTACGCAGGACCCCTCACCCGAAGAGGGAAGCACTGCCGCTGAGCAACAAATCATCGCTACGGAAACCGTCATGGAGGGGACCCCACTCTTCGGACAAATGGCAATCCTGGATGGTGAAGGCCCTCGCGAGCAATGGGCCAACCTTGAACAAATCGGCTTCGGCTGCCTGCTCATTGCCCTCGAACGGTTCAGCCGGACGCCTTTCGTCGGCGGTGGTTATCGGCAAGGCTTCGGCCGCATCGATCTCCGGATAGACGTCGCACTGAGACAAGACCACGTCGTCTCCAACGGCATCACACTCACACATATCGATGGAGTCCCGCTCTTCCAGCTCCACCCGGACCTCCAGCCGTATCGGAAAGCCGGCGAGGAAGCCATCGGCCGGTTGGTCACACAGATCAAGGCGGAGAAGAAATGATGATCCCCCTACAAATCACCATTTTTCTCAGCGAGCCGATGATCCTGAATGATCAGGGCGCCAGGCTCATGACATTGGATAACCTCCTCGCATGGGCCCGCTACCAAGAGACCGGAGATCTGTCAGCGGGAGACGCCCTCCCGCTGGCTCGACTCACCCACCCCAACGGCCAATGGGTGTATCACGCCAGCACCTGGCGCGCCCTATCTCATCTGGCCATCGAGCCCATGACCATCTACAAACGAACCAGCGGCGTCGCCCTTGACTATTACGGGCTCACACGCGGCTGGGAACGTGGACGAAGCCTCACCAAAGATTACGAACTGACGTATCATACATTTGCCACGCCGGCCATCCGGTTCTATTGCGTCGGCGACCCGGAGGCGATCGAACACCTCACAAAGACTCTCTCCTTCATCGGCAGTAAACGCTCCTTAGGAAAAGGACGGATCTGGAAGATCGACATCACCCCCATCGAGCATGATCGCTCTCTGCATGACGGAGGATTTGTCACCCGGCCTATGCCCGTGGCCTTAGCCGGCAACTGGAAGGGCTCCGTGCAACACGTGGGCTATAAGCCTCCGTGCTGGCACCCAGACAACCAAACACGCTGTGTAGTGCCCACAGTCGGCCCACTCATTGAAGAAGAGGAGAATGCGTATGCGACCGGACCGCTTTGCCATTGATTTGCTCCTCGACGGGCCACGACCAGTCACCTCAACCGCGCTCTTTGCGAATCTCTGGCGCTATGTCTCGCCCACCTCTCCCCTCCACGGTCGATATCGCCAACGCATCTCTTTTGGCCTCATTCAGTCGCACCCACTCAGAGAGCCGAACAGCCTCCCACGCCTCCGTATCTATTCAACCGATCCGGACTTCTCAGCTGCGTTAGCCACCCAACTACTCCTCACCCGCCACATTACGATCGGTAAACACACCTATCGTATTGCTGGACAAGCAGCTGTTAACCAGCTGGACGCAGAATTGATAGATATACAGACCCCCATCATCATTAAGACCGCTACACCAAACCCCGACAACCCTCGCCGGCCGTTTTCTAGATGTGTCACACACGAAGACCCGTTCTTTTATGACCGTCTCCAACGCGTGATGCGAGACAAACTCCAGGACTGTGGATTCGATGACTCGGAAATCCCAAAGGGTCCTCTCGTCAGCATCATTGCCGCTCGCTGTCACAAGACCCAAATCAAAGAAGGGCCCGCCTTTCTCCCTGGCGTCGTGGGGCGTTTTCAACTGCATGGCCCCCCCGCCATCCGTAAGGCCATGCTCCTCTCCGGACTGGGTGTTAAAACGGGGATGGGATTCGGATTTGCAGTGCCCACGATGTGATTTTGTGTGTTCATAAAATATTGAATTCGATGATTTCGTCTTTAGTTACACATAGCCCATTAGATCAGACCCCATGTCGTAAAGGGATGACAACCGTTGTGCAAAGGCACTCTGACGTTCAGCCTTAAATCAGACCCAGTTTGCATTGGGCTAACAACGGATACGTGAGGTGAATTGCGGACTTACGAGGTTGATACAGACCCAGTTGGTGTTAGGATAACAACCGTCCTCAAGCAGCAGCCAGAATTTCCTGATTGGAATCAGACCCAGTTTGGCGTTGGGATAAAAACTGCTGGATTGTGCACATAGTCCCGGATGCGTTGATATGGACCCAGTTTGGTATGGGATAAAAAACATTCCACGTCAACTCACCTCCATCCGGCAAGTTGATACAGACCCAGTTTCGTAGAGGGATATCAACCAGTTCCACATCGCCCTCAGGATTGCCCTTGTTGGATCAGACCCAGTTTTGTATTGGGATAACAACATGCGTATGTTCGCCGCTGCTGCCAATTGGAACAGACCCATAGTTAAAAAGGGATGACAACCGTTGTGGAAAGACACTCTGGCGTTCAGACTTAAATCAGACCCAGTTTTGTATGGGATAAGAAATTTATAGGTTATGTCCGCACAACCTGCGCTGAACACTGCATCACGGTTTTGCCGAACCGAAAAACTTATGCTTCTAAACGACAGCGGCAAAGTTGTGCTTCAGGTGGTGGTGATACCATGGTTCGAACTTCAAGAAGGATGAGAGCAGACCCAGGTTTTTGTATGGGATAACAACATGACGTGCAAGAGAAATCCTGGTCGGTCAAAACAGACCCAGTTTTGCATGGGATAACAACTATATAGATATTGTCCGCACAACCTGCTTGAACGCTGAAGCATGGTTTTGCCGGAACGGCAAGACTAGCTGGAACAAACCCGTATAAAAAAGGGGATATCAAATGGCCTACTTCGTAGCCAATTGGGCTACTTCATTGAAACAACCCAATAGGAAGAGGGGATATCAACTCACGGATAGCGAGAGCGCGCTGGCCAATGTGCGTCAGGTGGCACTTCTGGTTCGACCAGACCCAGGTCTGTAAGGGATGACAAATCGTCCACGATGGCGAAGAGTTCAGAAGTCAGCGATTCCATCAGACCCAGTTTTATATTGGGATGTCAAAAGCGCTCTCGGTCTCAGTGTGAGGACGACGTTCAATCAAACCCAGTTCTGTAAGGGATGACAACAAGCATCGGTTGACGTGTCGAGGGGGCAGGGATTAGAGCAGACCCAGGTTTTTGCATTGGGATAAGAACAGGCAGCGCGAAAGGATTGCCGAGCGAAGCGTTAGAACAGACCCAGCTTCGTATGGGGATATTAACACTCCGTAGATACTGTCGTCCACTATGGTGGTTAGAGCAGACTCAGTAAAAGGAAAGGGATTTCAACTTGAGTCGTTTCATGTGACGAGGAGAAGCATTTTGATCAGACCCACTTCTTTGTTGGGATAACAACTGCTGTAATGTCTGGATGTTTTCGTGCTGAACGCCGAAGCACTGATTAGAACAGACCCAGCTTTATATTGGGATGACAACTACCTGTTTGCCTTCTGGTTGCGCTGTATGAACGCTGAAGCATAGTTTTGCCGCTGCAACAATCTAGAGGCATAGTCTTGCCGAGACACACAAGAGTCCCCGACTTTTATATGGGAATATCTCCAGCCTCCGAGTTTGGGCCATAAACCTCCCCCTTAAGAAATGAAGGGCATGGAATGATCCCGCACAAAGACCTTGCGCATCGACTTAGTAACATGCTCGACGAGATCGCCCTCATACGGGAAGACATCCAGCGCACGCATCCACAAACATTCGCACACCTGTCGCGCGCCTGGAATGCCCTTTGCGATGCACGAGCCACCATCGGAGCCACTCCTCACTCGCTATTAGACAGCCATCGAAATCGCTTGGAACAGACTGCGAATCAATTTCTGTCCCAACAGTTTAGACTTGAGAAACTGGTCGATCTCTTGTCTACAATCGAAACTGAGGCCGCACACCGAATGATGAAAGCGCTACACCGAGAATGTGTCCATGAACATGTTATGAAGCCACGGAAACTTCGGGCCATAGACTGTGATAGATGCCAAGTGGTTCTCCTCGAATTACAGGGCAGCTAGCAACACTCAACCAACTCTCGATCATAGTCCCCTTGACAACCTCACCGCATCTCGTTACAAGCAACGATCACTCTACCCATCACAAGGAGCACGCAATGGCCAAATCAATGACGAAGTCTCAGATCGCTGAACATCTCGCAGAGAAATCCGGGCTCACCAAAAAAGCCATAGTTGCGCTGCTCGACGATTTTGCTGCCCTCGCCTATCGCGAGGCCAAGAATGTCTTTACCGTGCCCGGCATCGGTAAACTTAAATTGGCTAACCGGAAGGCTCGTATCGGCCGCAATCCCCAAACCGGTGCAGAGATCAAGATTCCGGCCAAACGTGTGGTGAAGTTCCGAATCGTCAAAGCCGCTAAAGACGCCATTCTTGGCAAGAAATAATCCCGCATCCAATAACATCGCTGCTCCGGAAGAACTCTCCATCACGTCAAGAATCTAGTCCTCTGCGCAGGATTAAGCCCTTTCCATTTCCTGCGACGCACACACTCAACTGAGATTCCCCAGGCGTTGACGACAGCCCACGGCAGACCGTGCCTTCAGCCCGCGACCCTTCACCTCAAGCAGGAGCCCTCGCAACATGCGCTCACAGCCTTCCCCCCGCTTTCGACGTTCCCAATCCAGACCCTCGCTCTCATTTGTCGACCACACCCTCGATCGACTCACGCGACGATGGAGCCTCCATGACCGGACCCGGATCACCCGACTCCGGCATCAACTCCGTACCCAACAGCATTCAGCACTCTGGGAGCGCATTCAGCAGGCCGTCGCCATTAGTTAGCCTACGCATGTTAACGACCCCCGATGCCGTCCAACGGACACCGCCGCCGGGTACGAGCCCAGAGAATCGTTAGCCATTGCGTCGTGTTACCCAGAGGAGAAGTCTATGCCCACCATACGCTGTGCTCGTTGCCAAGGCCTCTTAGTGCCCACGTTCGGCGAAACAGAACCGATACGATGTGTCAATTGTGGCGAGCGCTTCATTCTAGAACGACTTACCACACCCCACGCGACGAACTCGCACCAGACCAAGACTCAGAGGAAATCTCGCTCAATTGAGTCTAGGGCCAAACAACCAACTCGGTGACCGATGTCAAACCCCTCTCAGACTGTTCACGCCCTCATCGAGACGCTCCAACACAGTGTTGACCGAGAATCAGACCTCGATCACAAAGACAATTCTCATTACCAGGCTGAAGAAATTGCCATGTGGGAATCCCTGCTCATTCAGGCACGACAAGAACACCCTCAGCCCCCACACGCGAGGCCTCATGTCCCCAGACACCACTAGTCACCCACTATGGACCTATCGTGAATTCCTGACCCGTACCCCAGGCCCAATCGCTCTCTACCTCATTGACGATCGACCCAACCATCCCCCTGCCGTCTCCTGGCTCGTAAAAACCGATCAGACGACCATCAACGCCCTAGGCCCCACACCATACCTCGAATTTCGACTTGGCGCCCTTCAGGTCAAGACGGTCTTCGTGATGGTTCTCCTCATTCGCATCGCACACACAGACATGATTTTTGAATCCTGGATCAACGGACACACTCCGAGCCAGGACGGATGGCGCGTCATCCAAATGTTACAAGAACAACCCTTTCTCACGATCCATTTCTTCAACGACGAGACCGAGGAACAACGCGCCATACGTGTGGACAATCCGTCTCCGCACTTCTTCCACCAATGCGCGAGTCAAATCCTCCATCAATCGCCCTGGACTATGGACGCATTCGACCAGGCAAAAGAAACCATCTACGCCGCCTATCCATCACCAGTGACTCTCTGGAACGCCTTACAGTCACTGCCACCATCCACTTAGGAGCACCCATGTCGCATACCGTAGAAATCACCAATCTCCTCATCCGTGATCTCGACGCACTCAGACGTGCTGCAGAACGTCTCGGCTTAGAATTCGTCGCCAACCAACACTCCTACCGCTGGTACGGGTATTCCGTCGGCGACCACCCCCTCCCAACCGGTTTTACAAAAGAGGAGATGGGACGGTGCGAACACGCCCTCCGCATCCCCAACAACGATACGGCCTATGAAATCGGCGTCGTCACCAGACGCGATGGCCACCCAGGTTATGCCTTGCACTGGGATTACTATCGCGGCGGGTATGGCCTCACCGACATCATCGGCGGAGAAGGCGAGCGTCTACGGCAAGCGTATGCCCTGGAAGTCACGCTCGGTCAGGTAGCCGAGATGAATCACTGCGTCCTCAGCCACACACAGCTTGCCGATGGATCCATTGAGCTCGAACTCGGGCAGATCGGAGTATAAGTATGACGACCATCCGTGTACGCATCAGCCCCGCCGGCGCCGTCACCATCGACGTCATAGGAGGACAGGGCTCCTCCTGCAGCACCCTCACGAAAACCCTGCAAGACGCTCTCGGGCCCGTCGCCCACGAAACCCTCAAACCGGAATTTCTTGAGGCACAGGTCACCCGTCATGACACCCTCTCGCATTAAAATCACCCGTGACGGACGGATTCAGTTCCTCTATACCGACGCGCTCCAACCCCTCTGCACGATCGGCTCCGCGATCATCCGACGCGCCTCCCATGTCGACCCCACACCGGATGGGCAATGGATCGCCGACCTCTCCCCTTCTCACGGGCCCACCCTCGGCCCCTTCCCGACCAGATCCGCGGCCCTCACCGCAGAAATCAATTGGCTTCTTGTCCACTGGATGGGCCTCCGCTCGCCAGATGACCCCCCTCCCCACTGATCGGCCGCCCCCTGACTCCGTCTCAGCGGAACGTCCAGTGCCAGGAGCGTAATACAGAAGCAGAAGGCGTTACACGAGACACCATGGAAACAATCGAAGCCATACTGCCACCCCATTTACAGCAGGAATGGATCTTCGAATAAAATCCGCCCCAGACCAGTATCCTCTCTTCATCCATTCATCGACAGCTGCACTTTTGGCGTTGCCGGCAGCAACGCGCTCACGTGTGGCAAGCCAGCATCCAACAACGGATCCACGACGACCGTTGCCCACACTGCACCCTCAATCAGAAAACAACTCCCTCCTCACCAGGTTCGCTAGCCCTCCTTTACCCAGACCTCATCCGATCCTGGCATCCCACCGCCAACACGCCCTTGACCCCTCACGATGCAGTCCATCGAGCCACACCGTCATCCTCTGGACCTGTCAACAACACTCCGGTCACCTTTCACTTCATATCATTCTTCTCTTTCTGTCACGCCGGTGTCACGCTCACCCGACAAAATCCATAACCCTCGTCGGATCGCAGTGTGGCCGGAAAGGGACAACAATTTCTGAGCTACGGCTTCAAGGTACTATCGTGATAGTTATGTCTCTGTCCCTGGTCCCCGCGCCGAATGCTTGTGGCTACAACTCTGATCGGATACTCGGTGTTGTCGGTGGTGCGTATGACCGTTTCTGCGTCAAGGGGCCTGACGACGCGCACCGGTCCCCCGGCCAACCCTGTCACTGCACTCACTTCGGCTGATTCGCATCTCCTCACATACATCACCAAGAGCTCCCCCGTGCCATCGTCCAGCGTGAACATTGGTCCACAGATCGGTGGCATGCCGGCGCCTGTCCACTCGTCGATGTGGATGGTGGCGTAGTCTCTCAAGAGGGGAACCGTCACGAGCCTGGCTTCCCCCATCGGGTGGATGCTCGCGATCGTGATGCATCGATCCGACATGACCGTCGTGGACGCCGATCTTTATCGCACGATGCCTGGCACGCTCACAGTGCCCTGAGCGGAGTCGTCCGGAGGACCACTATTTGCTCGGCTTGGTCACCTAGGCTCCATCTGCACGGTCACAAGGCGGGTTCTCGTCCAAGCCGTGGCACCCCGCCCTCGCCCAAGCTCCACTTCACCGTGATAGAGGCCCGACGGCCACAACCGGCCTTGGCGCCGAAGTCCGGCGAAGACGAAGCGACGGGCCTGGGTGCGATCAATGCCGAGCGCTTGGTCGAGAAGCAGGCGCCCATCCGGGGCCATGATACGGAACCGGAGTCGATCCTCCGCCTGCACGCCAAAGAGATCAACCCACAGCACCAGCGCAGGAGCCTCGGTGGAGAGTTTCTCGGGGATCGCATGGCCCTGACGAATGGTCTCGGGGTGGGGCTCTGCGCTTGCGAACCCGGCATGGTAGAGGGCGACGTCTTCGTACGTGACGCCGGGATCGCGCCAGAGGGCCCGCGTCTCTTCGCCACAACCGGCCCCCTGCTGGCGACCCGTAAACGGATCGATGATCGCCCCGTCGTGCCGCACCGTGAGATGGACATGCGGAAACTCCGTCTGACCGGACAGGCCGATCAGCCCCAGCGGAGCGCCTCGCTCAATCTGCTGTCCGACTGCAACCTGCACGCTCCGTTGCTGGAGATGGCAGTATTGCGTCTCCCAGCCGTTGCCATGGTCGAGCACGATCCCGTTGCCGCATTCGCGACCGGCGAGGGCTTCTCGTGACGCCGCGTTCGTGAGCCCTTCATCGGCCACTCCGTCACGGACTCGGCGGACGGTCCCGGGCGCCACGGCCAGCACGGGGACGCCTTGCGCCATGACCTCTCGATCGCGAATGGCGAGGTCGATCCCATCGTGTCCGTGATAGGTGCGGGGCCCGCATCGAAAGTCTCGTGCGCCAGGCCCGGGGTCCACATCCACATAATTGACCACCCAACAGGTCTCGCGCAGCTGGCACCGGGCCGGCAGGTCGACGGTAAACGTCGCATTGGCAGAGGGTGGACCGGCCTGTTCAACAGAAAGGGCGGATCCCCCGGAGGCGAACAGGCCCGCGATGAACGTGGCGAGACGGAGAGACCAGGCCATCGAACCCTTTTTCGGTCGGCGACCGATCGACAGGGGGCGGAGGGTCTTCCGCCCCCTGCCGGAGGCCGAACGGTCTACTGCCAGTTAGCCGCCAGGATCGTCTGCACCGCCTGCGGCTGCTGCTCGATCCCCTGATCCCACGTCAGCCCGGTCTGCTGGCTAAATGAGGCCATCGCCTGAATCAACTGATCAACTTTTGTATTTACCAACTGCTCCCCATTCCCCGCCTGGATGACGTTCACTTGGTTGCTGCCTCCGGCATACCAGTTCTGCAGATCGATCTGATCCGTAGAGCCATGGAGCGACAGGTCGAGATCGTTGCCATTCCGAGCGAAGATCAGATCCAACGGATTGATCCCAGCCGCGAATTGGAGGGTGTCCGTGTCTCCTGGAGCCGTCTGGTTGATGAGCGTGTCCTGTCCCATCCCGCGCGCAAATTGGAAGGTCTCGTTCCCCGGACCGCCGAGCGAGATGGTGTTCGTATTGACCGTCGCGCTCGCCGTGGTCCCGTCGCTGAAGGTCGCCTGCACGGTGAACTGGCGCCCCGCCAGAAACTCCTGGCTCTGATAGTCGGAGGCAAAGAGCGTCACGCGGCCGCCGTCGCCCACCACCGCTTGGATGCTGTCACTCCCCTGTTGCAACAAGGAACTGTTCACATCAGGAGCCACGCCCAGGGTCCAGAAGCCCGTCCCCGACGAGGTGTCCCACACGCCGCCCGCGTCGTTGGTCAGGGTCAGCGCCGTGATCGTCCGCGCCCCGCTCCCCGAGGCGAAGCTCAGGGTAAAGGTCCCGTCGAGCTGGCCGTCGGCCGTCAACGCCCCGTTGCCCTGCCCCACCCGATCTTGCAGTTGCCCGTTGTAGGCCAGTGTCAGTGCCGGCGGCGGCGGCGCTAGCAAGGAGGCGAGATTGGCGGTCGTGCCATCGGCAAAGGCCAGCGTGGGGACGATGAGCGAACCAGCTGGGTTCGCCGGATTAAAATTATCGAGCGTGAGGGCGTCCCCGCTCGTACCTACGGTGAGCGTGAGCGTGTTATTCCCTTGAGTGAGGGTGAGATCGCTCAGCGTAATCCCAGACCCAAATTGAATGCGTGTCCCCGAGCCTGGTGTTGAAGCATCTTGAATCGTTTCCTGCCCATCGCCGAGGTTGAAGTTGTAGGTCTCATTACCGCTGCCGCCGATGAAGACGTCCCCTGGCGCGCCGGTGAAGATATCATCTCCGGTCCCTCCGATCAGCGTATCGTTCCCCGATAACCCGGAGAGCCGATCGTTGACACTGGTCCCATTCACGACTTGGCCGGGGCCAGTTGCCGACTCATTGAAGCCCAAGGCGAGGAGTTGGTCATAGGTCAGCGTCGTCCCATCCCCAAAGTCGACCGCCGTGATTCCCGGATTCGTCGCCGCATTGTTCGGATCGAACCCCTCGATGTGGAGTTCCCCGCCGGTCGTACCAAAATGGATATCGAGTGAGCCGACCCAGAGCGAGACGGCCCCGACGCCGGGCGTAAGGGCAATGACCGTGCCGCCGGCACCCGGATAGAATTGTGTCGTCGTGAGAGCGTTCGGCACGATGGTCGTCGGACCGGTCCCACCCACCATGGTATCGTTGCCACGACCGCCCACCAACGTGCTCGCGCCTGTTCCGCCCTCCAGGGTGTCGTTGCCTGCGCCGCCGTACACGATCGGATTGGAGGCCGTCGCCACGAGGGTCTGATTGATGGTCACTTGACTCGCTGCATAATATTGCGCGAGATCGATCGTGAGCCCATTGGCGAACGTCGCCGTCGTGAAGGCAGGTGCTTGGCCGACCACATTGGGCAACGTGATGCTGTCATAGTTCGCGTCGTAGGTAATGCTTTGGATCGTCACCCCATCCGTGCCGACACCAAAGGTCAGATCCGAGGGACTAATCCCCGGACCAAACACGAGATGGTTTCGGCTGGCTGACCCGGCAGGTGCATTGATCGAGTCCTGCCCATCCCCGATATTGAAGAGGTAGGTGGTATCGCCGCTCCCCCCTGCCAACCAATCATTGCCGGGGCCGCCCACGAGCGTGGTGTTCCCTGGACCGCCCACGAGCGTGTCGTCACCCGCGCCGCCGAGCACGGTGTCGTTGGTGCCGGTGACGAGAATTTGATCCGGGCCGCTGGTGCCCTGAATCGTGGTGTTGCTCGCCGAATTCCCATTCGAAAGAAGATCTGCAAGACTTACTTGCAGACCATCGGCAAATTGCAGTGCACCCACGACCTCCGACCCATTGACACCGGTGGGATCGAACTGCGCAAGCGTTAGCTGATCGCCCGTCGTCCCCACTTGAATGGTCATCGTCGTCGGACCTTGGGCCAGGCTGAGGTCGCCCAGGCCAATGCCTGGACCAAACGCAATGGCATTCATGGCGGCCGGGGTTGCCGTATCGATAATCGTCTCCGCCCCGTCTCCGCGGTTGAAGACATAGGTATCGTTGCCCGCTCCGCCTGACAGGGTGTCTCCCCGGGCGCCCGTGATCTGATCATTGGCATTCGTGCCCGTCACCAGCTGATTCGGGCCAGGACTCTGGATCGAGATGCCCATGGCGATAAGCTGCTGATAGGTGAGGTCGACTTCATCAGGGAACCCAGCATCAATCACAATATTATTGATGGCCGTTGGGGTAAAGGCATCGTTCGGGTTGAAATTGGGTATCAGAATTTCGTGGAGTGGCCCGGTCCACGGGACTTCACCCCCGTAGGTAGTAAACACCAGCGCCAGGGTTGACCCTTGCAACGCGAGCGACAGCGTATGTTTGTTGCCGATCTCAACAGGATGATCTAAAACGAAGAGCGTGTTCGTATCGCCGGTGGAGGTATCGTCGAGAATTGTGACGACCCCTCCGTAAATGTCATTGTATAGATAGCTATCGTTGCCGGGTCCTCCACTGAGGGTGTCATTGGCAGCGTTTGTCGGGACTCCAGGAGAAAAAATTGGATTGTATAGCCCGGCGACCAATGTATCATTTCCGAATCCTCCCTCGAGGAGATCGTTATACGAATTGGCCTTCAGAGTGTTGTCTTGGTTATTGCCGATTCCGATAGTCGGCGGAGAAGCCAAGGGCACCAGTTGCCCCGTGGCGGGATCCACAATGCCGTCGAGAAGCACGAGGTCTGCAACATTGGCTGGCAGGGTTTTATTGACCGTCGAATAGATCACTCCCGAGCCCTGTGGCACATGACTATAAAGATCATTCTTGTTCCACACTGTGCCGTCAGGGAACTGGACTGAGAACGCGGAATCGGTGTAGAAGGACTGGAGGGTCAAGCTGTCTTGATTACCAGGGAACTGAAGAATCAGATCCGGACCATCGCTGGTGACGACCACGTTGGTTGGCGAGAGGCTCCCCGTCAGCTGGATCGTAAAAGTTCCCCCCTGGCTCGCATCAAGCACATCCTGGCCGCCACCCGCACTATAGGTGTAGGTATAGTTTCCCCCGCTGGCCCCCACGACCGTGTCATTCCCTGCGCCACCTTGGATAGCAATGTCCTCTGGCAAGTCTAATTGATAGGATGCCCCTGCGTAATAGGATTTCAGCGTCAAACTGCCGGCGACGCCTGGCTGCGTCAACACGAGGTCTTGACCGGATTGATTGAAGCCAATGGTCGAGCCGAGAGCGTCCGGCGCAAATTGGACGAGATAACTCCCGCCTTGGCTGGGATCGATCGTATCTTGGCTGCTGCCGCCGCCATAAACATAGGTGTAGGTGCCTCCTCCTGTGCCGATGAGCGTATTATTGCCGGAGCCGCCTTCGATCGTGTCGCCTGACCCTTCGGCATAGAAGGTATCGTTGCCAGTGCCGCCGACTAAGACATTATCCCCACCGCCTCCATGGATCGTATCGTTTCCCGATCCGGCGATCACGGTATCATTCGTCGGCCCCATCTTCGCCGTAAGATCGCCCGCGCCCATTTGGTAATACCCACTGAGGGTCGCGACGGAGTCCAGCGACACCTGCTGTCCGTTGGGAGTCAAGAAGTCTGTGGCAAATCTCAGCTGGTTGACAACCCAGCTCCCGTCAATGTTGCTCGGATCAAAATTCTCCAGCAGGATCGAGTCGCCATAGACATCGTAGGTGATTTGCAAGGTATGCGCGACAGAATCCTGTACAAAAGAGAGGTCGTTGAGTGTGATGCCGGGGTCAAATTGAATCGTATTGACCTGGTTGGGGCCTAACGTGCCTATGATCGTGTCTTGCGTTGGCTGTGAAAAAGTCGTTCTCCCGGGGATCCCGAACTCGTAGGTCATGTTCCCGGTCCCGCCCTCCAGCAGATCATTGCCGTCACCACCAACGAGCGTATCGTTGCCCGGCCCACCGATGAGCGTGTCGTCTCCACCTTCCCCATACATGACGTCGTTGCCCGTCCCGGCGATTAGGAGATCCTGGCCATTCACGTTAGCCCCAAGCGGGAGCACACCTGGAAGACTGTCGCCGAACATCAGCGCGTTGCCGCTGCCCCCGTACAGCGTGTCGTTGCCGCCATCTCCAACCAGTGTGTCGTTGCCCGACCCGCCGATCAGCAGATCGTTGCCGGTGTTTTGTACGTTGGACGAACCACCGGGCCAGGTCAGGTACGTCGCACCGGGCCATATGATGCTGTTATATCCCTGCTGCTGCAGAGACACCGCGAGATTGAGCGGGACAGGAGTATCGTTGGACGGAACCGTTGCGCTGTCGGGTCCGGTCAGCGGCCCCGCCCCGTTGAAGTACGCGGTCATCGGGTCGGCGATAGGGATGGCGTCCCCAAACAGGAGGGTATTGCCCGTGCCCGCGATCAGGACATCGTTGCCCCCGCCTCCGGAGAGCGTGTCTTGGCCGGGCCCACCCACGAGATAGTCCTGTCCATCAAGCGGACCTATCCTCGACGGCGGCACGATCCCGCCATCCCCTGGAAGCGCGCTGTCCGCGATGTCTCCCAGCAAGAGTTGGTTGCCCGCCCCAGCATAGAGCGAATCATTTCCCGTCCCGCCGATCAGGGTGTCATTCGCCGCATTCCCGTTGAGGGTGTCATTGCCATCACCGGTGACGACAAACGTGATCGACGTCGGAGTCGTGGCGGGAACAAACGCATTGGCGTCCGGACTGAGAAGGCTGGTCGATGATGTCAAGAGGTTAGGCACGGCGGGATCGACATAGGGCGCGACGGGACTCAACGTGACAGTCGGCCACTGGTTGGTGGCCGGCACATCGGTCAAATTGACGTTGGCCTCGAGCTGCGGAGTATTCTCTTCGGGGATGCCGTTTTGATCCAGCAGCGTCGCTGACAGCGTGAGCGTGGAGTTCGCCGTCACGTTGTCGTCTACGGCGAGGGCAAAGGAAATCTGGCGCTCACCTTCCGGCACGGTAAGATCAATCACGTTGCCGCCGGAAAACGCCCCGGCACCGGTGTAGACGGTGAAGTCGTTCGCCTCATTGCCTTGCAATTGCAGCTGGATTGTTTGCCCACCTGCCCCCGCGGCAAACGGAAGGGACAGCGTCAAGGTTTGGGCCGAATCCTGCGTGAGACTTACCGTGGCCGGCGATGCGGTGGCGGGATTAAACCCCGTGGTATCAAAAGGATTCACTCCAGCGCCCACTTGGGCCACCACCTGTTCGCCTCCCGCCTCGATGATGGCAGTCGCTTGTTCGATTGCCGGCTTGATTGACACATCGATGTTCGGATCATTGACCGCGGCCTCGAAGGCTTGTTCCGCTTGTCGATACTCCGCGAAGCTAAGCGGTTGGCCTAGATTGAACGTACTGGTCGCTGGCGTCACGGGCGGTATAGGCGCCGCGTTGGCAATCCCTTTTGCCGTATCCATGAGAAATGTTGTCATGTCCTGTTTCGTCGAGGCGAGAAAAGCGGCTGACGCATCGGGCGTGGCTTCAGCGAGCGCCATGATGTCGGAGCTCAGATGCGTCACGAAGGTATCAACATGTTGGCCCAGCGTATTGGCCTGTTGGCGCAGAAAGTCTGCGGCGCTAACGAGGCCGTCTTGTCCAGTGGCTGGCGCGCTGATGAGGTCCCCTACAAAGGTAACAAAGGCTGCTTGCGGCTGGCTCGGATCCGACGTCACGCCGATGGAAGCCTCCAACGCCGCCAAATCCGATGCTGGAGCGGAGGACGGCATGGCGGTGGGAAAAGCCAACGCCATTTGCAGCTCCCGACCATCCTGAGACACCGCTAGTGGCGCCGTGATGCTATCGATACCCCCATTGACCTGTATGGGATGAACGCCATTGCTGCTATTGCTGCTGAAGAAATTCCGAATGCTGGCAAATGCATTACTGAGTTGCGTTTCCGAAATGCCCACGATATCGGTCATGGCCGCGCCAACGAGACTGGCCACGGCAACACTCAGCGTGACCGAACGCAACGGAACCCCTACAGTGCCCCAATCCACAGAGGTCCAAAACTGGTACTCGGATTTGGAGATTCCATTCGCGTTGAAGCTCTCTTTAGCTAGCAATTTGACAAGGTTATTTATGTCACTCACGCTTGCAAAAGTTAATGCGGTAGTTACCGCGCCGACGATGTTGAAGGTGGAGTTGACGGGGTTGAGATCCGCTTGATTAAGCGTATTGCCCATAAGCGCCGCAATACCCGCCAGATCGCTGATGTTCACCGGCGGAATCGCCACTGGGGTAGCAACCAGGAACGGATCCACTGGTCCCAGGTTGGGATAAAACGCCGTTTCGATACGGTGGGCGTTAATAATCGAAAGCATATAGGGCCTGCCGGTATCAGGATTTATGGGCGTTCCGCTCGGCTGCGTGAAGTTCAACAGATATTCTGGCCCACCTACATGTGTCCCGTAGACTCCGGTAATACCTCCCAACTGGGCCACAAGGTCATTGGCTACGTAAAAATTGCCACTCGGGCCAATGCCTTGGAGGACGCTCGCGTCATACTGATCGTGCACTGAGAGGGCATAGAGCCCCCCCAGGCCATTGAACGTCGTCAGGGTTACAGTCGATTTGTTAAAAGTTGTACCAGTTGCCTGGGCCAGTGTCTCTTCCTGCTTTACCCAATCATATGTCGCATATTGCGCGAGCGCACCACCCAGACTTTGACCGGTAAAATTGATAGTAAGACCCGGATGTGCAGTGACAAGAGCGTTGAGGCCTGCAAAGAGCCCCGGTCGCATCTGCTCCCACTGATTCCATCCCAGGCTCTGATTCTGGCTCCAGTCCTTCAATGCTTGGGGAGTATCGCCACCGTCGGTGCCACCGAACGCCACAATGGCTTGGGTCCCCGCCTGGTTCAGATAGACAACATACTTCCCGCCGGTCGTCGACTCAGAAAAGTCAAATGCTTGAGGCGGGTCGGAGCCCGGAACGGTGGGCACCGTGAATCCCGATGCTGCCGCAGTATCATAGGATGGAACCCCTTGGCCGTAGGGCTCATTGTTCAACGGCGCTAGTTCGGTGCCGATCAGTGGCAACGACGTAAAATACGACGAGTCGCTTGCAATGAGTGTCACTTTGGCAAGATCATTTAACGCTTGCGTTACGTTACTCATGGATCCCTCCGTCGCAGAAATCAATGACCTTCACAGTAATGCGATCCGCCCGCTCGTTGGGAACTTTTGTATCATGGGGATCGTGGACAAACGCGACCCCACAGCCATCAGGCGACACGACAGGACTATGTAAGAACCCCGCAATGAGCTTGTGAACTGTGCCGTCACGAAAGAGATAGCCACCAGCATCCCCTGTGTTGGTCAGGGAGACAGATGCGTGAGACCACGCGAACACGCCCCCCTTCACCGGTAGAAACCCACGGGAACTCGCACGTGACATAAACTGATGATAGGCCAAAACCTCTTCTGTCACTGTACCATCTGGAGTAAGCCACCAGACCGGGAAGGGCTTGCCCTTGGGCCACGATGTCGACTGTTCCACCTGATTCGTGGCAGGGTCGCGGTACCGATCACTGGGAATGAGATAGGCGTTGCGAAACGGCGCATAAGTAAGAGCACCGATCGCCAACCCTCCTGGCAGAGCTAACTCAATTCCGTTGGTGTTACCAGGAAGATAGAGCATCTTCCGGAACTTTTGTTTTTCTGAGGGAACGTCGTTCCCCACTGGCTCCAAAGCGAGATACCCATGCTCTTCTAACAATGGAGTAGTGTAGCGCCCTTGGACTACCCAGAGTGGTGGGGAATCATAATAGCGGCAACTGAAAGGATTGAACCAAAACGGATGTGGTAAAGGTCGCTTTTCCTGAGGCTGCCCGGGTTTCCATGTGATGATAATACCCTTCTGCAGAAACGAGAGTACGTCGTTATACCTGCACAATGATGTCTGATGTTCCAGTTTCGTATGCCTCGTGACGGTGCTCGTACTCGTATCCCAAACATATAGGCCCTGTTCTCTGGCCGAAGAGTCTCCAGCCAGCTGTTTTGACCTCTGTGGGTCGATTAACTCGCCATTCACTGCAACATGGGTGTTATCGAGCCAGGCAATGATATTAGGGAGGAGACCTGGGTTGGGAAACGGGAACGCCGCACCCGAATCCTTGATGGTATATGCGCCCGCCTGAGCACAGGCCACAAGCGGCAAGGACACGCTAACCAGAAAGACCCAACCACCTAGTGTCATGGAGCCAACCTCCTTATATCTCATCTTCGCTTCACGTCAGAACCACGCCAAGAGTTACTTTGGTCAATTCTTTTCCTGCTCGCTTGCCAAAGGGGTTCGTGCACTGAGCCTCTCAAGATTTTGACTACTAGCATTGCCATGGATACCTCAGATCTCCGTCGTGCCCTCCCCCATACACTCAGCATCGCTCACCGCGCCATTCCCTCCACCTGAGTAACCGTGTCGCTGAGACAAATGGTATGGCCCGTCACGCGCTCGATGAAGGAGCACAATTGCGGGAGCGTGCAGTCCAGGCTGTACCGGCGTTCGAGTAGGGCTCGGCCAACTCGGCCCAGCTCTCGATAACCCTGCGGCTCGCGCAAGACGCGCAGGGCCTGCTCAGCCAACCCGTCTACATCGAAAAACTCTCCGAGCAATCCAGTCTGTCCATGCTCAATGACTTCCCGTACCGGCGCGACATCAGAAGCCAAGACCGTGCATTCGCAGGCCAGTGCATTCAGCAAGGACCAGGACAGCACGAACGGCGTCGTCAAATAGAGATGGAGATCGCTGAGCGACAGGATGTCGGCGAGTTGGGTTCGTGGCACCATGCCGAGGAAGCGAAAGCGCGAGAGATCGGGCTGTTCGGTTTGGATCACGTGCTCGCGAAAGGTCTTGGTTTTGATATGGTCCAGATCATTGCCATAGCAGACGCGATCGGAGCCGACCACGACGAACAGCACGTTCGACATCTCCCTCGCAATCCGATTGGCCACCCGCACAAAGATGTCGAAGCCGCGCATGGACTCGAGCCCGCGGGCGACATACGTGACGATCCGCACATCGTCGGGGATCATTTCGTTGCCGATCCGGCGTGGCACAGGGCGCCGCTTCCAAAATTCCGTGTCGATGCCGTCGTGCAGCACCTCAATCTTCGATTGGTATTCCTGTGGGAACAGGCTCTTCTGCCACGCCGTCGGCGCATAGCCCGCCGTACACGCCTGCAGATCCATCAGGATCATCGCGTTCCGCGCATGGGCTCGCAGCTTGGCGATCGGCGGGGTGGGAAAGTCGGGGCGGAAATCCATGTCGGACTCATGCGTGCGATAGTAGTACTCGAAGAGATTAACGATGGGACAGTCGTAGAGCTCTTGGAGAAAGGCCGTGGTGCCAAATCCGCTGTGCCCAATCACGACGTCCGGATTGAGCTGGGCCTGCTCACAGGCCTCATACACCGCATGCGCCGACCAGACGGCGTTCTCAAACGTGCAGGAACAATAATGCGTCGTGGGGGTCGCGCCCCCTTTTGGTTTGAAGGGAATGCAGCGGATCCCATCCCGCAGCCCGCTGGCGTTGGTCGAGAGAAACACGCAGTCGAGGTCCGGCCGTTGTGCAAGCCGCGACAGCACGGGGCCAAACTGGCCCGGGAAATTCGGATGCACAAAGAGGAGCTGCATACACGCCCTCGAATCGCCGCCGGTCGCGCGAGGCCCGCTTGTTAGGGGTCCATCCTTTTCAGACGGGCCCCACCATACCCAGTCCTACCGTCGCCGGGCAAGAGAAAAAGGGTACTAGGGAGCCAACAAAAAGGTACTAGGGCCGGGGGGGCTCGCCGGCTCGATCTCTGTCACGAATTCCGCGGGGCCCCCGAGCCGGGGGAGGGCGTCTGCGGCGGGCGGGGCTGCAACTTCCGTGTCACTGCATAGAGGTGGTTTTTGACGGTTTGGAGGCCAATCTGCAGCGCGTGCGCAATGTCCTTATTGCGAAGTCCTTGTCGGCGCAGCCGGAGAATGTCCCGCTCCCGCAGGGTGAGCCCGCCGGTTGCGTCGTGGCTCCGCTGGATGAGCAGGACCCCCTTCCGCGATCTGAACGCCGCCGGCGGTCCATGCCCCACCCGTTGCCGGATCAGCTCCAGGTGCTTCACCAACTGACGGAGTGACGGCCTCGGTCGCTGCCCGACCATTGCGGGGATGGGGTGCAGGGCCTGCTGATCCGAGGGACAGGGCGGGGTCCCACCCAACGCCACCACGAAGACGCCGGGATAGCGCGCCGCCAGCTGCGTGTGGCACCGCTGGATCTCTGCCAACCCACTCGGCGTGCCCACCAGCAGGACATCGGCGGAGGGCCCGCGACGCCGGTGATCCGACAGCAAGACCTGGACATCGGAAACCCAGCCGATTACCGTCAGCGTCCGATGCCGGACGCCGAGCGCCACGGCGAGCGCTTCTCCGAACAGAGGCTGGTCGTGCATGATCAGCACGCGAAGCGGGCGGTCCGAGGTCGCGCGATGGCACCCGCCAGCCACCGGCTCACTCCCCACTGATGACAGGTCTTCGCCCATGCGTGAGCCCTTCGGTCACCGCAACGACGGGAGCGTCCCCGTCGCCCGCGCGAGATTCACCCGCGCGGCATTGAGTTGATAGAGCGCCGTCACGTGATTCTCGCGCGCGCGGGACACATTGTTGAGCGCATTGGTGATTTCAAATTGATTGGTCCCGCTGAGGGCGGTAAACCGCTCCCGCGCCACGCTCACCTCACGCAGCGCCGCCTGCAGACCGTCGGCCGCCAGCGTGACGGCGTCCTGGGCCGCGGTCATCGCGGCCATGGCGTCGTGCACCTCGAACTTGACCTGATTGACCACCGCCTGCATGCGCCACGTCTCCTGGCGCCATTGGCTCTGCGCTTCCCGGATGCGGCCTTCGCGCTGGCCGCCATCGAAGATCGGGATTTGCACCATCAGCGTCAGATTGTACGTGCCGATGGTATCGGTCGCGCTACGGCCGATCTGCCCGTAGTTGCCCTGGCCGACCAGCGACGGGAGGCGCTCTCCGGTCACGGAGGAGGCCGTGAGCTCCGCGGCCCGGACCCGCGTGACCTGCGCCTGAACTTCCGGCCGCTTGCGGATCGCCTCTTCCACCGCCCACTCGGGCGTCAGCGGCTCGTCGATGACGGTGCGAAAGGGATCCCGGAACGACACCGGCGTATCAATGGGGAGGGCGAGCTGAGTCACGAGATTCAGCACGGCATGAGCACGCTCGTACCGCGCCGTCGTCAGCAATTGCCGTTCGTTCGCCAGTTGCGCCTCGAGACGGACCGTCTCCAACACTGTCGCGGCCCCGCTCCGCCGACGGTGTGTCAGCAGGCTTAAGAGCTCTTGCATGATCGCTTGATTGGTGTCCCGGGCCTGTATCAGAGCCTCGGCTTTGAGCGCGTCCATATAGAGCAGGGCCACCGTCCCCATCATGTCGTACTGATTGCCGTCCGCTTCGAATTCGGCGACGTGGAGCGACTCCCGCGAGGCCCGCCATTTTTGGATCAGACTCAGGCTGAAGAGGCTTTGGGACGCCGTGACACGGCCGTCGGCGATCGTGAAGGGCGCCGTCCGGACCGGGTTCAGGCCGATCGTCCCCAAGAAATTGGTCTGCCGATATTGCTGCACTTGCCCGGACACATTCGGCAGCAGCGCGCCAAGCTGCGTCAGGGACTGCGCGCGGGCCGCTTCGATCCGTTCTTGATAGAGCCGCACGGTCGGATTGTTGCCCACCGCCGCGTCCAAGGCCTCCCGCAACGTCAGGACCAGTGGGGGCCGCGCGGGCGGCGGCGCAGAAGCCTCCGTCGCGGGAGACGCCTGGCTGCTCGTCACGGCCGCGAACACCAGGAGGACTGCCGCGCTGCACGTCACCCACCAGGCCCCCCGGTCTCTCCCATGTGAAACGAAGGGGGCTGGGCACAGCATCCTCGACGCTTCTGTCGTCCGTCTCATCGCCACTCACCGTTCCCGCATGCTTTCCTGCACGGCTTTCACCAAGGGACTGAGCAGATATTCGATGATGCGCCGCTGGCCGGTCTTGATTTCCACCGTGACGGCCATCCCGGCGGACAGAGTGACCAGTTTCCCATTGACGAGGATCGTGGACCGCGCCATCGCCACCCGAGTGGCATAGACCAGGTGCTCGGCCTCGGTGTCCGAGGCGGGTGTGCCCGGGCTGGTCTTATCCCGATCCAGCGGGATCGCATCATCGGACACCGTCACCACCGTGCCGGGGATCGTGCCATAGAGGGTGAAGGGGAAGGTCTCGATTTTGATCTCGGCCACCTGGCCCTCCTTGACGAATCCCACATCCTTATTGTCCAACCGGGCTTCGACCTCGACGGGATGGTCCTGCGGCACGAGGATCATGAGGGTCTGCGCGGGCGTCACCACGCCGCCGACGGTATGGACGGCCAGCTGTTGGACCACGCCGTCGATCGGCGACACCAGTCGTTGCAATTCGGTGCGCTGGCCAGCCTTGACGACCTCTTGCGCGAGCGAGGCGGCCTTGGTCTCGACCGTGGCGAGATCCGCTTGCTTGGTCTGCTGGAACTCCGAGACCACCGCCCGTGCGTGCTGCTCCGCTTCGGCCACCGCCGCTGCGTCTTGCCGACGCTGCTGCCGCTGGCCGGCCAATTCTTGCATCCGATCGATCCGCTGCTCCTCGGCTTGGAGGTAGTCGAGCTGGGTGGCCGCCTCATGGGCGAGCAGCCGCTGATAGGTCGCGACGCGCTCCTGCTCCATCGGAAGCGTCTCCTCCAGCCGGCGGATGTTCTCCTCCGTGGCGGCCAAGGCCGCGCGCCGCTGATCAATCACATGGTGGGCCGCCGCCTGCTTGGCCTCGTGTTCGGCCAGTTCATCGAGCAGGCGCTTCTGTTGGAGCAGCACGTACGGCGTATCCGCCTCCGGCGGCGCCTCAAAGGTCAGGTCGCCGGCGAGCAGCGCGCGCAGGCGCAGCGCCTCGACGGTCGCCGCCCAGTATTCGTTCGTCGATCGGCGCGTCTCGGCCCGGTTGATGGTGGGGTCCAGTTCAATCAAGCGCTCGCCCTTCTTCACCGGTTGCCCGTCCTGCACATGAATCGCGGCGATCACGCCGGTCTCGTAGGGCTGGATCGTTTTGGAGTACCCGCTGGCGATGATCTTGCCAGGGGCCGTCGCAACGATATCGATCCAGCCCAGGCAGGCCCAGAGCGTCGCCGCGGTGACCAGCGCCAGAATGGTCCAGAGGATCGCCCGCCCCAGCGGCGACGGCGGCCGTTCTTGGATTTCGAGCACGGCGGGGAGAAAGTCCACCGTGCGGCCGGCCGGAGCGGCGGCGTACGGATGGGTTGCGTCGGCGTGCCACGCCGCACGCCAGATGGTCACGTGCCGCATCAGGGTTTCCAGGAGTCGCATTTACACCGTGGCGAGCCGCCCCTCCTGATGTTGGGAGAGCCGTGCGTAGGCGCCCTGGAGCTGGAGCAACTCGTGATGGGACCCCTGCTCAATGATCTCGCCCTTCTCGAGCACATAGATGCGATGCGCGGGGCGGACCGTGCTCAACCGATGGGCGATGATGACGACCGTGCGGCCGTGGCTGATCTGCGCCAGGTTCTGCTGAATGACCGCTTCGGATTCATAGTCGAGTGCGCTGGTCGCTTCATCGAAGATCAGGATTCTCGGATTCGCGACGAGGGCACGGGCAATCGCCACCCGCTGCCGTTGGCCACCCGAGAGGGTGCATCCGTGTTCGCCCACCAGCGTGTCGTAGCCTTCCGGCAACTCGAGAATAAACTCATGCGCCCCTGCCAACCGCGCCGCGTGCATGATGCGCTCCATGGGGATGCCGGGATCCGTCAGCGCGATGTTGTCCCGAATGGACCGGTTGAAGAGAAAATTCTCTTGGAGGACGACGCCGACCTGCCGCCGGAGCCACGCCGGATCCACTTGCGCCAAATCCACGCCGTCCACGAGCACCCGTCCGCGTTCCGGCACATAGAGCCGCTGGAGCAGCTTCGCCAGCGTGCTTTTGCCAGACCCGGAGCGGCCCACGATCCCAATCACCTGGCCAGGCTCGATCTGCAGCGATACCCCGCGCAGGACGGGCGGCGTGTCGGGCCGGTAGCGGAACACCACGTCGTCGAACGTGACCTGCCCTCTCAAGGCCGGCAACGTCGTGCGCGTTGGGTTGTACGAGGGCTCCGGCCGGGTATTGAGCACGTCGCCCAAGCGCTCGATCGAGATGCCGACTTGCTGGAACTCTTGCCACAGATTGACAAGCCGCAGCAGCGGCCCCGTGACTTGGCCGGCCAGCATGTTGAACGCGATCAACTGCCCGATCGTCAGGGTGCTGTCGATGACGTGATAGGCCCCGACCCAGAGCACGGCGATCGTCGTCGCCTTCTGAATGAAGGACGCCACTTGGCCGGCCACCGTCATGAGCGCGGTGGCGCGGAAACTCGTCGAGACATAGCCCGCCAGTTGTTCGTCCCAGCGCCGTTGCAGCGGGGGCTCCACGGCCAGCGCTTTGACGGTTTGAATGCCGCTGATGGCTTCAACGAGAAAGGCTTGGTTCTCGGCCCCCCGGGTGAACTTCTCCTGCAAGCGCTGGCGGATGATGGGGGTGATCACCACCGACAACAGGGCGTAGAGCGGAAGCGACACGAGCACGACGAGCGTCAACGCCTGACTATAGAACCACATGACGGCCAGGAACACGACCGTGAACAGCAGATCCAAGAGGACCGTCACGGAATGACTGGTCAGGAATTGCCGGATGTGCTCGAGTTCGCGCACCCGGGCGACGGTATCACCGACTCGGCGCGCTTCAAAATAGGCGAGCGGCAGCGCCATGACATGGCGAAACAGCTGCGCGCCGAGGCCCACATCAATCCGGTTCGTCGTGTGCGCAAACAGATAGGTCCGCAGGCCGCCTACGAGCGCATCGAAGAGGGCCAGCGTGACCATGCCGATCGCCAGCACATGGAGGGTCGTAAACCCCTTGTGCACCAGGACCTTATCGATCACGATTTGTGTGAAGAGCGGCGTGATGAGGGCAAACAACTGGAGAAAAAACGAGGCCAGCAGCACCTCACCCAATTGCCGCTGGAATTTCACCACGGCGGGAATAAACCAGGTGACGTCGAAGGTGAGATCCTGCACGCGCAGGTGGGCGCGTTTGGCCAGGAGCAGCAGGTCGCCCGTCCAGATCTCCACGAACTCGGTGCGGGTCATGATCTGCGGACGCCCGTCGAGGGGCTGTTGGAGAAGGACCTTCTCACCCTCGACCTTGGCCAGGATGACGTACCGGCCGTCGGCCAGCTTGGCAATCGCCGGTAACGGCACGCGGCTCAACTCCTCCGGCACCACAGTGCGCATCCCGGCCCTCAGCCCCAGCTGCTTCGCCGCCCGGATCAGCTCTCGGTCTGTCAAAGGCCGGCCCGTCTCGCCGAATTGGTGTCGCAGCTGGGCTTCGTCAGCCGGGACGCCATGAAGCCGGGCTAACACGACCAGCGCCTGCAGACCGGAATCGGCCGGGGTCCCCTCGTCGGGTGAAGGCGTAGGAGGTGTAGTGGCCATATCCGTTCTCCGTGATCAGTCGAGTATCTCCCTCACCGTGGAGGGCCGTCTCACACGCAGGCAACCGCGTGTCTTCCACACCCTTCCCGGCCATACGGTGTCAGGGTGAAACAACCGGCGTGACGCACTATGGCGACTTGGGATCGGGAGGCGCGCCGGCACGGAGCGTGAGCAGGATCTGCTGAATTTGTTGATGCAGCTGCGCCAGGACATTGACGCCCATGGCAACCCGGGTGACCAAGGTGCCATCGAGGGTCTTCGGGAGGGCCTGCGGATCGGCGTGGTTCTGGGTGGCGAGGCTGGCCAGCAACGACGGTTCCAGAAATCCAAAATCCAGGTAGGCGATATGTTGCGCGACCCCGACCGTCGTATAGTTCGCCGTATGGGGCTGATCCGAATGCTCGATCGGCTTGAGCCGCACGTGCACCGTCAGCCGTCGCTCGTCTGTCTGCACCATGATGCCCCCCTCCTGTGTGACTACGCGTGGCCGCGACTCTATGGGTTCCTGATCACACCGTGCAACTGGTCTTTTGGCGGGACGAACCATGCACAAGTAGGGGGGGGGTGGGACGGGCCGTCGCGCGTCGCGAGTCCGGCCACTCGCGGTGAAGGCGCTGTACGCGTCACCGCCTACCCTACGAACACCGCCGACTTGACAGGGGTGGCGAGAGACGATGACCGGCAGGACGGTTTCGTATCGATCGCCCGATGCGTCGAGACTGAGTCCGCTCTGTTCAACCGTCAGAGGGTCACCATCGCTGCGAGAGGGGATCCTGTGCCTTCGCAAATCGTCAGCGTGTGGCGTATGACCACCCGGGTGGAGCGACACGAACGGGGCCATCGTGAGGACCATCTGTGAGCCTTCTTGCTACTCCTGTGAGATGGTTCAACCGGTCTGCTCGACCCTTCCGATCCAGTAGTGCGACCCCTCTGCGACCGGAACGAGCCACGCAACACACACCTCTGCGGATCATGAGGGGTCCGATTCCTCGATCGTGCTGCGGAGCGCTCGCCGTGGTTGGCTCAGCGTGGGGCTGATTCGAACTCTGATCCGCGTGGTGCCACTCCGCAGTTCGAGCCACAGTCGTTACTATTTCGAAACCAGTTACTGGTCGATCCTTCTTCGATGGTTGTCCTGTCTGCCTGAAGAAGGCGCAAACCATCGGCTTCAGAAAATATGAGACGAATGGTTGATGAGTACAAAGGGGGGGGCAATTACGTTGTTCTTGTATGGCAGCGTCGTAACCTAGTCTTCGGTAGTCTTTCGCTTTCGCACACGCGCTCCTTTCAACCGCGCCATCGGGACGGTTCTCTGACGGGCGACCCACCTTGTCGTCCGCCACATCTCTGACAAATCCGTCGCCGAGCCTGGAACGAAACCGACTGCTCGACGAAACTCCTCTCCAAGTCTACGAAGATCCTCGCCAGGGATCTCGGCATAGTCTTTCCCATTTCGCCGGACCTGACCATTGGGGAAATCGTCCGTACGGAACACCTCAACGATCACTTTTTTCGAGAGGCCCATGCGCTGAAGAGATTCGGCCCAATTCGCCACCTGATAATGAACCCCGGGAGCAAACGGGTGATGCGGAGGAGACCAGGTCATCCCTCGACACCAGTTCAACGCTAATATCCACCAGTGTCATCTCCATCAAAGATCTGCTTGCAGGCACAATCACTCGCTAACGACGGAGGACCCCATGGGATGGACATTCCCGAACGCCACCTTGATCAAGGCAGCTATCATCCGATATCGAATCCAACCACAACGCTCGTCCGACGGTTGGACCCAGACCGTGATCGCCCATCATGTCGTCGATGACACGCTGTGGAAAGTCATTGAAACCTCACTACCCAGATCTCCGTTACAGCGGTATCTCGGACTCGACATCCCGATGCAGAGCCCACACAGGTATGGATACAAAGACCTCGACGAAAGCAGAGACCCCTATGCCTACACCTGTCCGTTGTCCTTTCTCGCCATAACCCCAGTACAAAACTCTGCCTGGCGCGCGAAAGTCCACGAACACCATGCCTCTCGACAGGCACAAATAACTCTCCTGACCCAGCCGCCCATTGAGGCCTCCCTCACCCGGTAACCCCCCGTCCACCGCTCCGGCCAAACTATTTTTTCTCCACAAGCCCAAATTGACCGATTTCACCCCGTGGCGGAGCGTAATAGACATGTGAGGCATGTTGTAAGGAGTCTCAGATGGCTATTCCCGGACAAGACACCCCCCTATCCCCAGACAGTTCCCTCCAGCTTGAACCGTCGCCGATTACCATCGACCATGTCCGCGATTTAGCTGATGAATTAGCCTGGTTCTATACCAGAGACTGGCGAAACATCGTTACCAATCCACAGATCGCACAAGCCCTCATCCGACGATCCACCCGAGCGGCTCTGTATGCCGAAGACATCCTCTCCGATCTCGAACACAGCCAGAGACCATCACTCCCGCACCCCAACCATTCCTCGCATCTCATCGGTGAGCCAATTCCCACGCGATCACTCCCCACTCAGTCCCCGCTCGACGACCCCTCACCACAAGATGAAGAAGACCCCCCTTGCGTCACCTCCATTCCCGTCAGCGTTGATCGAGTCGAACTCTATGAGTTTGGCACGCCCCATCAACATGAACATCCGCTCTACAAAGAACATTCCCTCATGCACTTTTGCGCCGCCTTCTACCACCAAGACGAATTTATTTTTGCCAGAGCTCATCTCCAATTACTGCTGACTCCAACCGGGACACTCAATTGGCTCGCGGGGTCCCGTTCCGTCCCCATCGACAAAAACTATCTCCCGCTACCCTATGTTCCAGGCGGAGAACTCTTTCATCTACTCGGCTTAGGGATTACCCAACTCATTTACACGAATCAGACCGAACTCAAAACGCGGATGAAGCAGGGGCAGCGGTTACCCGCCGACTACAAACTCGTCGGCATGGTGCTCAAAAACCAGTTCGATACCGGACCCGGTGTTCCAACTGTCCAAGGCGAGCGCCACAAACCCCTCTGGATCAAAGACACCTAACCCCAATCTCAAGCCGAGGAGTTACTATGCCCCCCGCATCTCGCAGCGCCATCGAAACTGGGATGTCACATTTTTACCTGTACAGCAAAGGGCACTATGTCCAGACGAGCCTGATTGAAGACCTCAAACGCATCATGGGACACCGATCCGGTCTCAAGCCAGACCAAGTCTCAGTCAGAGACATCATTCTGGTACTCCTTCGTGAAGTCGAACGGACCACGAAGGATCGCGCCCACATCCTAGAGCCCTTGGTCACCTATATACGGGAAGAACTGGTCGTCTGGCCAAACCTAGGGCTCGCACAACCGAAACGCAATATTGACGACGTCATTCTCCAAGCCTGCCTGAACGAACTGTCGATGACTGTCGTCCGGGACGGCCACAACATCGTCCTCGAACTCGAGGCCCCGAATCCCGACGTACTCCCGCTCACACGCCCAGCAGCACACACCACCGACATTCACACAGCCACTCAAACGGAAAGGGGGTGAGACTATGAATCTCGACTATCGTGGGCCAGAAGAAGAAGACGACGACGAGGAGATCCGGTAACGTCCGCTCAACGGACCACCATCACTCTCGGCTTGGGGTGCACAAACTCAATGGTGCACCCCAAGTCCGTTTCCAGGATCCGTCCACTCGACGGGAAAGCGTCACTCACCATGTTAATCCCGCTCCGCATCAAATTCCGAAACGAGATGCTTGAGCATCACGACGACTCGCTCTCGTTGACAGCCAGAATCTGGCGTGCCATTGCCTTGTTTGCCTTTCGACATTGGCGCAACGGCTACCGCGGTCATCCCATTGGCCTTCCAGGTCTCCGAGACCCGTTAATGCCTTGTCTAGCCTACAATCCACGCCCCCCAGATTTATCGGTTCCCCCTCGCTGTGTCGAGCCCGATGAACACTACTTATGTGAACGATGCGCTGAGCATCCCCAGCACCACCGGAGAATTCCTGAACAAATTCAGCTCTCGATCAACCAGGACTCGTAACCTATGCTATCCGGCACCTCCATAGATACAGAACCGACGAGCACCAAGCCGATCACCGCCGTGTCCACTGAGTATTGGCGAGGTATCGGAAAAGTCATTGAGGAAGCCGGCGAAGTCATCCAAATCGCCGGCAAGGCCATAGCTTTTCCAACAGATCCCCATCCTGATGGAAAGGGTCCACTGCGTTACCGTTTTATTATGGAACTGGGCGATCTCCTCGCCAGTCTTGACTATCTATCGGAGATCAACGAACTGTCAGTTATGGGAATTACCGCCCACCAAACCGCAAAGCTCACTCTATTACGGTCCTGTCCGATTGCCACACAGCCATCTGAACAATGGATAGGCCTTCAATGCGTCATTCAGGAAGCAGGGGCTATTCTTCAGGTGGCCAGCGAAGCCATCGCTTATCCAGCGATACCCCATCCTCATGGGAAAGGTCCTTTGCAAGACCGGATGGTGAAGCGAATTGGCAATCTCAGGGCAGCTATTTATTTTATGTGCGAGCTCAATGTCCTGCCTCAAGACGACATCGCCGAGCGACAAGAATTGAAATTGACCCTGTTTCGGTCCTGGGGCCTCTCGGGGATTACAGAACATCATCCTCAATCATGCCCTAACCACGATCCCCATCACGACACATGAATCTTATTAAGTTCATCACTCGGTGGTTTCGTCGTAACCCGCTACCACACGTACCCATTGTCCTCTGTGCCATCTGCCAACAGCCTCTGCACAACGGACAACTAATCGGATGCGATATCAACGGGCGCTATGTGCACGCGGGATTCCAAGACAATGGAGCCTTCTGTGAAACAGGTGGGATTGCCTGCGGATGGTGGAACGGCACTACCCTTGTCCCATTGTTCTCAACACAGGCAACGAGTCATGACGGCGATCTCCAAACCATGTGAAGAATGTCACAGCCCATTTCTTGGAGGCCCACACAGCCGGTTTGGCCCATGCTGTAGATGGAAACAACGAGGTCATCACACACCGAAATACCAATGGAACGACAATAAAGACGCCTATCTACGACAACACTATAATTCCAAAGTGCCCAATCGAACCGCCGCCATCGCCACGACCCTCGGATGGCCCACCTGGGTGATTAAACGACGCGCACAACTTCTTGGCCTCGCGCACCCATGGCCTGCCACACGACGCGCCTGGACGATAGACGAAGAACGGTATCTCGAAGCCCACGCCGGCAAACGCCACGTCCACTACCTTGCGAGGCAGCTCAAACGCCCCGTCACATCCGTCGTTCTTAAATTAAAACGAATGAACCTTCGTCGGCGGGTCGTGGAAGGCTATACCCTCAGAGATCTCGAAGACTGTCTTGGGATGGATCACCACGCCATCGAACGGCTGGTGCGGGAAGGGAAACTCAACATCCGCAGAAGAAATCCGGACGCCTCAGCCCATAGCCCCTGGTTTGTCACCGACAAAGACCTGCGCACCATGATCCGCGCATATCCCACCAGCATTCGACTCGATAAAGTCGACCAACTCTGGTTTTTGGACCTCATCTTAGGCACAACATTGATGGAACACGCCGCATGACATTGCCGCTGATCAAGGAGCCCTCGATGCCACACCCCGACACCCGATCGACACAGGATCCACGTCTTACCACCATTCTGCGACAACTCCTCACCAGCGGCCAGTCAGAAGCCGTCCTCGTCGCGGAATTTCTCGCAGATCTCGCGCACGACGACAATACTGACCTCGATCTCCTGCGCGCCAGTGCAGAGGAGATTCGGGAGAGCGCACAAGCCGTTCTCAACGCACTCCTCCCCACTCCCTCCTAATCAGCACCATTTCTTTCAGCCGCCGGCATCCATCGCATCTCTTTTCACAAAGGACCCTCTATGTTCAGTGAAGACTTTTATCCCACCCCCGGGGTTGTCGCCGCACAAATGCTGCGAAAACTCAGTCCCGACGCCCACTACATCTTGGAGCCCAGCGCCGGGAAAGGTGATCTCGCCAACGCTATTATCCGATTCAACCGCATCGAAGGCTATGGCGGACACGACCGCAATCGCTTCCGGGTCGACGTCATTGAGCAACACCCCGACCTGCTTGCGATCCTCTCAGCCAACGAAGATCTACATGTCGTAGGACATGACTGGTTGACCTACGAAGGGATCTCGTATTACGACGCCATCCTCATGAATCCCCCCTTCAAAGATGGTGTTCGGCACGTACTTCGAGCCTGGGACTTTCTTCACAGCGGTGAAATTATCTCTCTCCTCAATGCCGAAAGCATCGCAAATCCCCACACCGCCGAGCATAAACGCCTCGCCAACCTCATTAACGCACATGGCTCCGTCGAATCCCTTGGCCAATGCTTTACCCACGCCGAACGGCCCACACACGTCGAGGTCGTCCTGGTCTACCTCAAAAAGACCACCCCCGACGACCGGATCGATCTCTGGAAGACCGACACGGACGAACATCCCCCCAATGACGACATCGGAACCCCAGAAGGTCTCCCCGCTCTTCGCGACAGCATTGGCAATATGGTCCACTATTACAATCAATCCATCGAGGAAATGTTCCGAGCCTTTGCGCACATTCGCAAAACAGCTCTCTTCATGAACGCCCTCGGGACCGACCTGCGGCGCAGTTCTACCGCACACGACGAATCCAATCTCACGAAAATCATGGAACTGGCCCTCTCCAATCTATCGGCCGCCAGAGCCGAATACGCCCGCGCGTTACGCCGCACCGCCTGGATGCATGTCTTCGATCAGATGGAATTCCGCAAATGGCTCGATACGACCCAGACCGAGCAACTCCTCTCCGATTTGGAGCGGGGTGCCCATATTCCCTTCACCGGGCCCAACATCAAGGGCACCCTCCAAAACATCTTTCTGAAACGGCAGCAACTCTTCGCTCAATCCACCTGGAACGTCTTCACCGCACTCACCCGACATTACAAGGGAAACACCTCCGGCAACACCGGCAGTGGAGACGGCCTACCTGGGTGGAAGTCCAACGACTCGTATAAAGTAAATAAAAAACTAGTCTTCCCCATGGGATGTCGTTTCTGGCTGGACCGGTTCGACCTCTGGAGCACGCGGGAATCCGGCACGCTCTACTCTGATCTCGACCGCATCCTTGCGATTTTGGATGGCCGCAAATACGAAGAAATCACCACCGTCAAACACGCACTCGAATCAGCCTTCCACCAGAGCCGCCGACCCGGCACCTGTGAGAGCACCTACTTCCACATCCGTTACTTCAAAAAAGGGACCGTTCATCTCACCTGGAAACGGGAAGACCTACAACGCTTATTCAACCGCAAGGCAGCTGAAGGTCGCCACTGGATCGGCTGTGAGACTCAACAGACTCCCGCCTCTCCTCCACACTCCAACACGACCGCCGACACACCAACAGATCCACACGACAATACACACCCACTCCTCTGCCTCAACGCCTAGCTCTACACGGCCCGTCGCGCAAAACCCATTGTCACACTTCCAACTAATCGCTCACACGACACCCGGCTCATTCCAACCCACCACCACCCATCTCGCCCCCAACCACACTCCCAGCGCAGACACTCCTCATAGACAACCCAATCATCGCTTATGCCCTCCTTTAATCTCACAAGAAGTCAAAGAGGGCGCTTCGCGCAGTCAGCCATTCTGAGTGTTATCGGTCGACACCAGGAGGCACACATGAAAGACGAAAACTTCGTCACGATGGGCGGACGCGTTACCCATACCCCAGGTATCTACTCCGTTAAACAACACGGCTGGCTCCTTTCCTTCGCCATCGCCGTTCATTCTCTTCACTCCAAAACCCCACTCTTTATGGAAATCAAAGTTCCCGGCGCGACGGACCGGCACAAACTGGATGACTTTGTCCAGCGATTGCCCATTGGACGCAAAGTCACAGTGCATAACGCCGAATTGCAAATGAAGCAATGGGAAGACGCCACAACTAAAACCACGCGAGAAAGCTATCACCTATTTTGCCGACTCGACCAAATCTATCTCCACGAACACGCCGCCAGTCGACACCCGGACGGTGACCCAACGACGTAGCCCATCTCGTTCGATCCGTCACTGATCAATCGCCTCAATACAGGGAGTCTCCACATGATTTGTCTTGATGAATTCCGCGAACCCATGATCCTCGACGAACATCCATTCAAGATGCCCACCACCGTCATCTTGGAGGCTGCCGACAAAGAAGAGTTGGTCCTTGATCAACTCTCCCTCCGCTATACCAAGCTGATCGATGAATGGCAGGCCCAAGAACGTGACCGCTTTCATACGCGGGAAACCCGCTACGACGCTGAACACCCGGAACCCAGTTTCCCCATCCTGGTCTCCCACCCCAAGCAATCCGTCAAGGCACGCCCTGACATCATCCTGTTGGACGGCCGGCGCGCCACCATGTTGGACCATCACCGCATTCAAACTCGCTGCGGCATACAGGAAATTCTGACCCTGGACATTGCACAGGGGTTCCGTAAACGCCCAGGTCATACCCGGCTCTGCCCCTCCTGCGGCGGGAAACATCTCCCCACACGACTCTCCCCTTCACCTGCCCCCCGGCCATCCAGCCCACCCATCCCATGCCAGAAATGTCACGCCGATCTCCACAGCTCCAGTTATTTTGAAGACCAGGACACTCTGGTCTGCCGATGCTGTGGGAACCGCTATCACCGACCGCTCCCATCGCTGACGACCATGGAAACCGACGCCAACGACCAGAGCATTACGGACTGGCTCTACGCCAACGCCGCCCAGGAAGAGCGTTCCTCCGCACGCCCTGAGTCAGAAGAGCCCTCCGACGACACTCCGTTCCTCACTGAAACGGTCGAGGAGTCCCCAGTCGACATGAGCGAGGATTCCGACTCTCTGCCATCGCTAGAAGAGGCAGACCACGACGGGATTTCCCCCTATGACGAGGACGTGACCGTCTCAGAACTTCCCGAAACAACGCCCATCAGCATGGACGAGCTGCAACAGATCTTCCACTTGTTGAATCATCCCGAAGAGCGTGAGACACAGCTCTCCCAACCCTCCGTGGTCCAACACCTCATGGCCCTGGCCGAACATCGTATGACCGATCCCAGCAACCACGAAGAATTCAAAGAAGTATTTGGGAAAGTCGTCTCTGAAGAAATCTCCAGCCTGAGCGATTTGTTACATGAGCCCGCCTACCATCTGTTTCAGATGGCCCACTCCCCGATCCGACAAGCGCTCATCGATCAGGCGGTACAACACAAAGATAATCCGGACACTCGGATGGCCGTCTGGGCAGCGGCTGGACGGCTCGTCAGAGAATGCCCACTCCCGTGGCTGGCCTCCTTCTCGATCAATCGAACCGCAATGCCTCCGAACAGAGAAGCCAGAACCCAGTTCCTCCTCGATCAACAAGCCCAGGCCAAGGCCCATGTACAACCTATCGTCGAATGGCTCCTCCGGTTGTCCACTGAGGATTTAGCGACCCTGGCCGGCGATCCTGAGTCCACCCATCCCTTTCTCCATCACCCGGACCCCTCGGTCTTCGAAGGCACCGACACGCTCATGGCCGGACTGATCACCTATTTGGCCAACGGGCTGCAGCGATTCCGGGAAAAACGAACCGGCTGTCGTGTCAAAGCCGCCGACCATGGACTCGCCGTCGAAACACTACAGGCCATCGCGATTCAGAGCGGGCAACTGCCCGCCCCTGGCCATTCCAAAACCCAGGTCCCTGCCTCACCATCATCCCAAGCGGCGAAGGTGTAGAGACAGACCGTGATCCGCCCACCCAATCAGGAGGTCCGCCCCCATGCCGTAACCGTTTCCCATCCACCCACCATCACTCAGTCCATCACCAAGGAGTATTCTATGATCAGCAAGAACCACGTCACCATCATCGGCCGCCTCACCGACAATCCAACGCTTCGAAGCCTTCAGATCGACGACAAGCCCGTGTCGATCTGTCACTTTACGGTCGCGGTCAATGGTCCCCACAAGAAGAACGGCCAAGAACGGTCGGTGGAATTCATTCCCGTTAGCGTCTTTGGGAAACGCGGCGAAGCCGTCGCCGCGCATGTCACAAAGGGCAAGAGGGTCAGCATTGACGGCGCCTTACATTTCAGTAAGCGCGAGATCGAAGGGAAACGGATCACCGTCGGTGAAGTCCGCGGGCATCAAGTCGATTGGGACGTCGAGCGCACGGCCACGACTATGTCCAACGCCGCCTAACCAAGTCCCAATAAAAAAAAGGGAACGACCGGGTTCCAATGCAAGCGACTTGGTCACTTCTCATTGAGATAATCCGACGTTCCCTTTTCCCTATGTCAGAGGGACGATCCGGCTTCGACTCACGTCGATAGACCAGATCTCCCTCTGACATCCCTCTGAACCTTACGCGACGGCTATCAACTGAATCGCCGTACGAAAGGCCGTTTCACTCACTCCAAACTGGCGCGACAATAACCGCACACCAGCCGACTCTGAGCGAAACTTCACCACCCGTTGCCGACACGACCGCATCCAAGACCTGATCTTGGCATAGACGTTCGGCAACGACACTTCGTCCGCGCCGTCAGGTAAAAACTGACGCAACGCTTCATCAGCACTCTGGACCAACCACAACGCAAACTCCTCTCGCTGTTGCGGAGACATTCGTCCACAACCTTGCGTTAATGTGGCAGCCACCATCCAGATCAAGGCAAGACGGTCACATGACGCACAACCCGTCTCATCCAAGCTCATCGATGGCGTCAATGCACCTCGCATCGTGTAATCCAAGAGCAATCGACGTAATTCCAACTGCTCCCACGAGGTCCAGAACTGCACCATCTCACGAACCAACACCGCTTCCAGGTCTATCCCATCCTCAGCGAGATCCTCCTGTGAAGCCACCATCCCTGAGTCCTCAGTAGGCAATGGGACATCAGATCCTTCAGTCATGCCGACTAAAGTCTCCATCAAATCCCCCTCCTCTGATTCCTCAAGATCATCATCAGACACCCCTTCCCCATTCATCTCAGCCCGTCCATTCTCGATCTCGGGAAAGAGCACCTCCGTCTCCTCCTCAACATCTCGAACAGACGCGGACAAGAGACTTCGGGTATTCGCCTCAACCACATGCGCATCCAATCCGATCAGCGACGTTGTCCGTTCCCACCCACAAAGACAATGGGCAGTCAATAACAACCCTTCGCGTTCAAATCGGATCGACACGCCATGGCAATGCGGACAAGTGATCTCCACATCAGCATCCGAAGACACCGACGCCGATGATGACACCAGAGGCGATACAGAGACCGGCGACAGATGATAGCCATCACATCGCGAGCACTGTACCGTCCCAGTGACCCATCGCACACGACTCACCCCATCCTGACGACGCTCCACCTCTGACAACCACACCGGTGAGATAACGCCACAGAATGGAATCGCCCGTTCCGCATCAATACGGCGAGCCAGTCGACCATCCTCTAATCCAATCACCGTGCCCCGAATGCCAGCGGTTTTCCACATGAGATTCGGAGATTCTGGGCGATTGTCATCATCGTAACGGTTCTCATCAGACGTCCGTTGATTCCGGAGCTGACGATTCCCATATTCATGGACAGCAATGAAATGAGCCCGTTCTCGCACCCGCACCCAATTCGCCGGCGAAATGCGATACCGACCCATCTCCAACAACCCAATGAGCTCAGTCAATTGCTGCTCATCCAATCGTTCCACCGGTTTCATGGCTCGAAGACCAGACGTCATCACCATGGCTGACCGACGAACGATCCGCACCGCACTCAACACCTGACGCAACGACTGATAGTTATTCAAAGTAGCGACGTTCTGCATGAGACACATCCTTTCTTGGACACCTCAAAGGGTGCCAGTGTAAGTAATGAAGAATGAAATATAAGAAAATGAAGACAGACGACAGGCACTGAAACAGTGCTGTCAGGGGAGAGGCACAGAGATCTCGAGAACAGCCACCAGTCTAATCGCCAACATAGCCCACCAGTAATTGCGGCATGATGATCGAATAGAACTGATGCATATCTCCAATCCCTCGTTCACAGAGTGCGACGCATTCTTCCCATTCCAATGCTTGTTCCTGTGGAGATAATGCATTCCACCGAGTCAGCAAAGAACGGGGAGACTCATATGTTTCCAGTTCGTCTGAATCATTGAATCCCCACTCCTCGTACCACAGCACATCCAGCAAGGCCTCACGACTGACCGGACCAAAACTGTGTGCTATTGAGACGACCAATTGAGTGATGTCGTGCTCCAGCTTATCTGGGGATTGCTCCGAATCATCCAGATGCTGTGCAGTCAGCCGATCCATCAGTTCTTGAACCGTATAGCGAGCACCCTCATAGTCACAAATGACCAGAGATGCAGCCAAATACTGTTCACGAGACACTGCTGTGTTCGAACGCGTTGTGGTATCACGAGATGGTTGTAATGACGCGATTAAATACGCAGACATGGACTTCAATTGTGTCTGGTCAGAATAGCGCATAAGAGAATCCTCCATTGAAATATGAATATTCTGCTGACAATGTAGTTGTGATAGAATGAGTGCACGCAACAAGGGTGAGAGATGCAGAATCGGGACTTATTGAAGATTCAACGGCAGGTCAACCGCTTCACCGACAGTCGCAAACGCTTCTGGACGGCAAATGCGGAATTCGTAGGTTCGGTGAGATATCTAAAGATGGGAGATCCACTGAAGAAGTTAGAGGCGAGACTGAAGCATCTGAAGCGCACGTACCGTTTCACGCCGACTCAACACGAACAAGTCGCACGTCTCACAGCCGCAATTGCTTCTTTATCTCCGTCGCCAACTCAATCGCAGACACGTCGCGTTGTGGCATGATCACATAATGATCCGGCCGTGATTTAATCCAACGCGCCATCCCCGCATCAATCAACTGATCTAACCGATCAAACACATCGTCATGCACTAGTTGCACCATCCGAGACGACAAATGGCCAACATGCAATGACACCAACACGATTTCTCGAACCACTTCCACCTCAATCTTCACCTGCTCCATAACACACCTCCTCCTACCCTCGAACACATCCTGTTCGACGGCATCATGAAATGAATAAAAACAGACAACCTCCCGATCATGGTGACTCGGGTAATGACAGGTAGACTGACCACGCAGACACACAAGGCGAGCAGCATGCGATCGACATGTGAATCATAAACTGATACACACGCCAAATATGCTGGGTGAAAGCATCAGGCAGGACAACCACTCTCGTTCACGCGCATCAGGTCGCAGTGAACACCACAACAACTTTCAGCACAGGACATCCTGAAACAGACGAACGAAGATGAAACAGACGTGAAAGAAAAGAGGAGAATTCGGCGAGAAACAGCCTACCAGAAATGAATGAGCACTCACAGTCTACACCAGCTCCTCCTTCCAAGCCAAGCCCCTTGCCGCACGACCACCCCTGGCTTCGCTCTGCCCATGGCCGATCGTTCTCCCAGATCCATCCACACCCCGCTCGTCCGGCGCTCGAAACGAGCGCAGGGGTGTCCGACATGATCCGTCGCGCTCAATTCGCCAGGAGGTGTGTATGCCGGACCCCGCACGCCCGCAGCCAATCTCCATCCCCTCCTCTCTCCATGAGCTCCTGAAGACCCTCCGCGCGGCCCTCCGCGATGAATTACACTCTCGTCAATGCACAAACGACGGTCGTCCCTTCAGTGTTCCGCTCCATGATGGGCGCCTCCAAGGCCGATACGGCCGTCACCAGCGGGTCACCTTCCGCACCGCGCACTGGCCCCTCACCGGCGCCCTCGACGACACTCAAGGCGAACTAATTATCGATGGCACCCCCCATCCCTGCGTCATCCTGGGACTCTCCGTCGACGAACTCACGCTCTCCCTCATCGGTGATCTCCAACCGGAAATTCCTCGGGCTCGACTCACGATCGACCGCATCCGTCTGTTACTCGCCCTCGACAAACGCTTAGCCGCCATCCAAGCCCATCCCCACGATTTTCTAACCGACCTGGCCCTCAAATGCTTTACCCCCTCAGCCCGCCCCACCCCTCTCGCCGACCGTCTGGATCTCACCCCAGACCCTACTCTTAATCCCGAACAGTTTGCCGCGCTGATGCATGCGCTCACTCATGATTTTCTCTATCTCTGGGGACCACCAGGAACGGGCAAAACCCAAGTCATCGGCGCCATCACCAGACTCGCCATGCAACGGGGCGATCGCGTCCTGATTTGTTCCAACACTAATACCGCCGTCGACGAAGCCCTCGAAGCCGTCCTCACACAGACACCTAGCCATACTCCCGGTGATATTGTCCGCTACGGACTGGTGACCGATGATGCCCCACCCAGCCTAGCACCGGTCACGCTAGACCAACTCTCAACCGCCGAACTGCACCGACTGACCGAGCAGCTCGCGACACTGCAACGCCAGGCCGCTCCAATCGAAGCCGAACTGGCCCAAATTACGGCGCTCACCTCACTCACGGAGCAAATACAATCCACCCACGCGCAACACGCTTCGCTCCACAAGCAATTGGCCGCCCTGGACACATCTCTCACCCGGGCCGCACAACGATACGATACCTATGACCAAGAGGTCCGTCACTACGACACCGAATTACAACAGTTCTGGTCGGCCTCCCGCTGGCGCCGGCTCTTTCTCCGTAATCACACCGCCATTCAAGCGGATCTGCTCAACGCCCGGCTCCTGCGCCACGATGAAACAGACACCCTCGACCGTCTCCGCACCCAACACGCCACGCTCCACCACCAGCTGCAGAGCACGGAGACGACCCATCGGGTACTCCGCCAGTCCTTACAGACCCAGCTCGGTTCCTACGAGCTTGACACCCTGGCATCCCAACTCGCAGCACGACAGCACCACGCCACCCAACTTCATCACGAGATCACCGCAATCCAACATGCCATCTCCACGTTAGAACGGCGGATCATTCAGCGGGCTCGCGTCCTCGCCACCACGATCACACGCACCTACACCGCCGCCGTCCTTGAACAAGAACGATTCGATCTGGTCATTGTCGACGAAGGCTCAATGGCGACCCCGCCTGCGCTCTTCGCCGCCCTCTGCCTCGCCCGCAAACAAGTGCTGATTGTCGGGGACTTCTTCCAGCTCTCCCCCATCGCCGAGTCACGCACCGCGCAGGCCAAGCAATGGCTGAGCACCGATATTTACACCTTAACCGGCATCGCCAACGACCACGATCCGCGCGTGGCCGCGTTAACAACCCAATACCGAATGCATCCGGACATCGCCGCGCTCGCCGCCCGGTTATACCAACGTGCCGGCCTCTCCTATCGAACCGACACGCAGATCCGGGCCGTCCGACAACCGCTTGTCGAACAGGCACCGCTTCCCGGCAAAGCGCTCGCCTTCATCGATACAAGCGACGCGCAACCCTGGGTCGAAAAAGACCATAAAGGCTCCCCGTGCAATCGCTACCACGCGACGCTTGCCGTCGCCTTAGCCACTCAAGCCCTCCACGACCCCTCGACCACGCCACCCAGCATCAGCATCATCGCGCCATATCGACATCAAGTCCGCCTCCTTCATGAGCTGGTCAGCAAAGCCAATCTCAGCGATCGCATTCATGTCGGCACGATTCACAGCGTACAAGGGCAACAACACGATATCGTCATTTTCGACACCACCGTCACTGGCGATCTCACCAAGACCATGCTCGGCCGGTGCGATCACGACCGCACCCCATCCAAGCTCATCAATGTCGCCTTCACGCGAAGTAAAAGCAAACTGCTGATTATCGGGCATCGCCCCTCAATTGAAACGTTGCTCTACACACCGGACAATCTCCTCGGCGACGCGCTTCAGGCCACCATTCACCAAGATAGTTGCATCCCATCAGCCACGATTCTCAACCCAGTCCTCACACACGTATCTAGTCCGACGCCTGAGCCCCCGCCTCCCACATACCCAGACACCCCCACCCGCCCACCAGCCCGGAACAATCGTCTCTATCTTATTCGCAGCCGGCCAGCCACGGCCTAGCCACCGTCCCATCCAAGATCGTAATACCCTCATATGACGAACCATCTAAAAACCCTCCTGGCAACCAACCCGAGCGCGGCGAAAACACTCCTCCTCCAAGACCCTGCCACCTCCTCGTGGATGAAACAAACACTCCACGACTTACACCGTCGCGATCCGGTTGATGTCCTCTTCGAGCTCGATATCCTCCTCAACCTCTTTGAGGCCATCTGCGACCGATTAGTGGGACAGACACCCGCTCCCCATTCCCGCGTCAGACACGTCACCGACCCGGCACCGACACCTACTCCCCCACGGCCACTCGATCAATTTCCAGCAGAAATTGAGATCGGCGGCACGCTCGATCGACTGCTGATCCCAGAATTCCTCAGCGTCCTCCATGGCGCCTCCGTCTGCCTCAGCTTCGACGATCAGCTCTTCACCCCACAGACCGAACCCGATCTCCTCAGTGCTCACGATGCCAATCGGCATCTCCATTTCTACAACCCCTTCGCATTGGAAGGGGAATTCCTCTCCCTCGAAGACTGGCTCATCGACCATCAACTGGGTTTTCGCCGTACCTCCACCGGCACCGAGACCTATCAAGCCGAACGCGTCGAGTTTCGCAAAGGGCTCGATGGCCCCCAACGTATGGCCATCGATCCAGGCGGGCATGATTTGATTTTGCGGGAAGAACTGCGCACGGTCTTCCGCTATCTCAAGGAAGGACGCCCAGAAGACGCCACGACACTGCTCGATCGCGTCATGGGGGTCTCCCTTCACCCCCTCCCCCCATTCCAGATCAGAGACACCGTCCTTCACGAATCCGACACATTAGCCGAACTGCACTGAGCCCATCCCATGAATGTCTTGGCCTTTCCCATTCAATTTCATCTGCCCTCGTCACGCGAACGAGCCCCCGGGCAACGACCCACTCGAAGTGAACTCCGACGTTGGTGTGAACACCGCGCCGTGCAAATCAACGGACACCCCCGGCACTGGAAAGAGTCCATCACTTTTCCTGTTTGGCAATTGATCTTCTTTCCACATAATCCCCTTTCGCGCACCACGTACATGGATGCCCCTCAATCACCTCATCTCAACACGACACAGCACAATGGAGTCGTTCATGACCACTCCGACACCAATCCAACGCCTCCCTGAACGCCCAGCCATTCCCCTCTCAATCTTTCCCCAACGGTGGATTGAAGAACGGCATATCCCTGAACCCGGTGAGGTCCTGATTTCTATCACCGAGCCCGGCGCCCCTCCTGTAACACCCTATCGGCCCTATGCCGCCCTCTATCATCTGCAAGACTGGGACATCCCCTACACGATCACAAACCATCCGCAAGGCCCACTCACACCGCTGAGCGACCGAGACGCACACGCCCTCCTCCAATTCCTGATTCGTGAACAGCCTTATATGACAGCGCTAACTCTGCATTGTCACGCTGGCATCTCACGAAGCCCAGCCGTGGCCATCGCCATCAGCGAATGGATGAAGACACAGCCAACCACCACTCTGTTAATCCAGCACTATCCGGGATTTAACCGGCGGCTCTATCGCACACTCTGCCAAGCCGCCACTGCGGCAGGACTCCTTCGTCAATAACGAGACCCCATGAGAACGTGTCGACCGCCACACCATGTCAGAAAAGGAGGCGCCATGGAACGCACCTTTGCCATGCTCAAACCCGATGCCGTGCAACATCAGGACATCGGTGCGATCCTCACTATTTGCGAACAGCACGGATTCAGACTCCGCGCGCTCCGAATGGTGACCCTGAATCGCGAACAAGCCTGTACGTTGTATCAGGAGCATGCCGGCCGACCGTACTTCGACCATCTCATCACATTCAGCACGTCCGGCCCTGTCGTCCTCTGTGCCCTTGAAGCCGCCCAAGCCATTCAACGGTTCCGTGACCTTGTTGGCGCCACCAATCCCACCCAGGCCGCTCACAACACGCTCCGTGCTCAATTCGGCATCGGTGTCCCCAACAATGCCATCCATGCCTCCGATTCCCCAGACGCGGCCATTCGAGAACTGGCTCTCTTCTTCGACCCCAACGACCTACAGGCCCACTCCCCGCACTAAGCGCTTCCCATGGACCGCGTAGAACGCGGTAGGTGAGCACCAAACGATCATGTTGGAATGACCATTTCGAATGGAGGCTCCATGTCCCTCACTGATCGGCCTCTCACGCACGATATGCGCCAGGCTGCTGAATCTGCGTATCAAGGTCATCCCCTCAACCCAGGATGGGGACTCGCTGCACAAACCGTATACCGTGGAATGTGGCAAGCCAAGTATGGCCATCCTCTCGTCGAATCCCCCTCACCATCGAACACTCCCCCTGACAACGACCCCTCCCTCCGTCAGGCTACTCACCCCACGCCTCTTCTGGCGAGACCGGTGCAAGCCTGGATCGTTCACTTCCTCGACCTTGACGATCACGTACTCATGCTGTTTCCTCCTCACCACGCCCCCACTGAACTCTTACTCATGATCAAACAGCTAAATCCAGACCGCCCCTTCCAAATCCAACCACTGAAACAAGGATTCTTCCCCTTACCAAATCCAGATCTGGTCTTGATTCGAACACGCTTTGCACAAGATCCCCGACACATCACCCACACTGGCACCGTGAAACTCGAACGAGACGATCCGCCCACTACGCGATCCTGAGCCACCTCGTCCGCCCGTTACGCGCTCACCCACGCACACCAGTTTCTGAACGCAACAGGATTCACATCCCAACAAGAAAGAAGATCGTTCTCAATGAGCCATGTCGCCGGATTATATCGATATCGGAAATACATCGGATATCTCCAACATCAAAAACTCTTACGTCGAGCATGGCGTAGGTGGCTACGTAAGACGCACCACAAGGAAACACCATCATGGAACTTGGCAACTTCTTATTCGGTCACAGCCGCGGGACCTACCCCGTCACACGAGACGACGAATGGCTAAACTGTTTCCAGACCCTGCCTCGTCTGCTCATGGGCCCACACTACGACGGCTACGGGACGGAATTCGTCTGTGACGCGTTTGAGATACACCGCTACTACTGGGGTGATTGCACCTGCGGTTTCGAAGAATCAGACGCTGAGTGGAGCCACCAACACCCACATCACCACCGCTGTCTGTCCTCTCTTGCAACAGCCTGTCAGTGTGGCATCGATGCGCAGTATCAAGTTTGGCGACAGACCCACAATCACCAGACCACCTGCCCGATCGTGCGCCCCAATTTCCTCTACGCGCCCATGGGCTTTTCGCTCACATGGTACAAGTACCCATTTCGTGACAGCTACATGTCTCACCCACTGAGCTTCGAGGACTTTCGGGCCATCATCAACACCTGTCTTAAGTGGGTCCAGCAGCACCCCCACGTCATCTCGACTCAGCGGACTACCCGACTGTTGCGTCCACCTCGTCCGTCAGCAGGCCACTCATCTGTTCCCGACCGCACGCCTTAACCAAGGAGATTCCTATGGCACGCATTCTGTTGGTGGAAGACTACGAACCGGTCCGCCGGCTCCTCACCAAAACCCTCGAATTAGACGGCCACACCATCACCACGGCCGCCAACGGAGTAGACGCTTACGCCACGTTCATCGAGCACCACCACGACCTTGTCATCACCGACATGGAGATGCCCTTCCTGACCGGCCCAGAACTCATTGCGAACATTCAGCAGGTCGCTCCCTCCACCCCGATCATTGGCATGACCGGTGGCCCTTTGCCTGAACCCATCGAAGCCGAGCGACAACGACTCCACCTTGCCGCCTATTTCGCCAAACCGATGGACCTCGGGACTTTTCGGAAAACAGTCCACGACCTCACCACGAATCCAAACGCAACAACCACTCTCGCGGCTTAACCCATCCCTCCCCACCCTCCAGACCTCCCATTCACCCACGACACCTGCCTGTGCTAAATACCCCCCACACACGAGATGGGGAATGGATTGTTATCATGCAGGAACACGACTTCCTCAGTACCATGAACAACGAGCTTCTTGCGCTCTTCCTCACTCCAGTCGGCATTATCGCCATCTTTGCCGCGGTCGAACAACGATTCGAACGAATCCATTATTCGCGCCGCTATGTCAAAACAGCCTGGGACCTCCACATCTTCAGCGTCGGCACTCAATTAGGGCTCTTTATTGACCACCCATTCAAAGGCGGCCTCAACGGATCGCTCTACGAACTCTGCTTTCTCTTCACCGTTCTCGGCAGTATGGGCCTGCTGGCACGACTTCGATATCGGATCCAGAGATCACAGGTGTTCTATCCTCAACGCATTCCAACCGATAACGAGGTCTTTCAAGCCCTCTGGCTTGGATGTGCAAGTGTTTGTGTTCCCGCAGAATATCTGGTACTCTCCACTCTGTAGAGGACTCACTCGTTATGGATATCCTCCTCTCATTTCTCATCATCATCGTCGGAGCCACGGTCACCGCCCGGTATCTCCCCCAGGCACTGACCTGGTTCTTTAATAAATTCCCAAACCAGTTCAAACCGTTAGACACAGAGCCCCCCACACTCTCCTTCCCCACAACTTCACAAGGAAAGATTTCAATAAAGACCCATCGCGTTTCAGCGCAAATCAATCAAGAGGATCACACCGCCGACCAACCCACGCCCGCTCACAAGCCGCTCCCTCTTCACTAAATCGCCCCAGGCCCTCTACTCCACCATTCTTTCGGCTCTCTTCGTTCGCAGCTGACCAGGGTTGTAATACACGCATAGCACCTACATCGGAGGCGAACGATGGCCCGCATGATTTTAGTATCCGGCAGCCGAGACTTCCCGTATCCCCATCTCGTCCGACAGACCCTTCACAATCTCCTTACCCCAGAAGATTCCCTCATGCATGGGTGTGCTCGTGGTGTCGATACCTGGGCGGGCGAGACCGCACAATCCTGTGGCGCCACCGTCCTCCGCCGTCCAGCGGATTGGGATCGATACGGCAAACGCGCGGGCATTCTACGAAATCACCAGATGTTTGAAGAAGCTCGTCAGTTTCCAAACCTCTTGGTCTTAATCTTCTGGGATGGCCATTCGCGCGGCACCAAACATATGATCCATCTGTGCACCCTCGCCCAACTCCCTCATCACATCATTCGACCCGGCGATGGGCCCTACTCGCACGACATAGAGTTTCGCTGAGCGATTCCACTGGAGGCACGATTCCTCTCGCTCGCAACGGACTCGTCACCAGGGCCATAACAGGGAGAACCCCATGAATAGCCTCAGACCCCCCTCTTCACAGATCACGGCACACCCCATGGCCGATGTCCCTCTCATACAGACACCACGGCATCGCATGATCACGATCATTCTGGACGCCCTCCTGCGCAAAGAGCCCGTGACATTGGGACGTGATCAAGTCAGGCTCTGCAAACGCGGGGAGACGTTTACGGACGGAGACTACGACTTTGAAGCCCTTCAAACCGGACTCTATCAACGGTTTGGCGTCTGGGAGCACAAGACCCCGCTCGACGGCCCTCCGCATCATTACACCTGGTGCCATGTCGGAGATCTCGGCTGGTACGAAGACATTATCACCCCCATCCTCGACCAGCTTTCCGCCTACGATCGCGAATATGCCTTACTCAACATCACCGTGCCTCTTGTCATGAAACAGATCCGCGCAGACCGTCGCCGGCGCCCTCAACTGCAGGAGGTTGCCCATGATGAAACCTGATGCCCATGACCGCGCCTACCAACCCGTCACCCTCGCACAAGCCCGTGCGATCCTGTCCACAGCGAGTTGCTCGTATCGAAACGGTCTCACGCCCAGTCAAGCCGCGAGTCTCCTCTCTGGCCCAATAAACCCTTTTTGTCGGCACAAGGGGCTGCCCGGGAGGCGGCTGGAGTCCTCGGCGCGCTTAAGTGACAAGGACGCGCAGGTCACGTCGGCCCAGAGTGCCGTTGGTACGTCAAGTAACACATCAAGCGATCAGTCGACGCCCCCCTCTCCCGCACCTTCCGATAGTCATCAAGAACAGACGAGAAAGAAAAAAACACATGGACACTCCCTCATCACAGACTGACAACACCGTCGTCCCCGACCCCCACACCTTTTCTCAACGGCTCGCCGACCATGTCACACGCGAAGCCCACCTTCGAACAGAAGCCCTCTCGCTCTCCCCAGCAATACTCTCCACCCTGATTCCACAAGGCCCTTATTGCTATACGGTCGTCGCGCCTCTTCCACCGCCAGCCATTGGCCACTCCATTCTCCCCTGCCCCTTTTTGATGGGCTCACGACCGGAGACCACCTGTTTTCGGAACCCCAACCCAGAGTATGCCAGCGATCTAAGCTACAACATGGATGCGTGCAAGTGTTGCGGCATCAATGACTCCGACGATGACTCCCTAGAGGAACCGACCTCCTTAGAGGACGGCCTGTGATGATCTTTCACCCCTGACGTCAACGGCTTCCAGAATAAGACGTACGCAATCGCCACCATACTCCATCGTAGGGGACGGCCTGTGGCCGTAGGATCATAGTCTTCTGACACACTCGTAATTGACCTCAACCCTACGAGGACCTATGCCACCGTATCCAGCCCTGACTCTTCCCACAGCAACAGACATCGAGGCCCTGCTTCTGCAGCCCCCTCATCACTCCTACGAAGCCGAAGAGATTGACCGCTTTCTTCGGGACCTCCACGAGACCCATCCACACAGCCGGCTCCTTGTCTCCTGTCCCGCCATCCTCATTGAAACTCACGCCTCTACCGGCGCACGCGTCCTTCTTCACGGACATATCGCCATCATTGAACAACTCGACACGCCCGATGACGCCTCACACTACATGCTGCAACTCCTTGGTGGACCAACCGGATACGAAAGTTTTTACCTCACTGATACGCTTCGTTTCGCCGAATGCGGCCAAAGCGGATGGTCAGCCTGTGCCGGCACCCCAGGCCGTTGGAATGCCTGCTACGTGCTGCCGGCCTCCATGAAGCACGCCTACGAGGAGTTCGCCCACGCCTCTCTCCAAGGCCCTCAGGTCACATATCCGGCCCCACTCACCGATGAAGAACGGCGCGCACAACAGGAGCACGCCAGGCTCAGATTTTTAGCCAGTCTCAAGCGCTCGGCCGCCATGAATTAATGATGCTCCCTCCTCTCCGAGAACAGCATGCCCACCCCCGAACAGAACTCGACCCTGTTCCAGGGTAGTCTCACTCCTCAACGACATCTGTAATAAATAGGAGGAGGATGTGATGACGACGCTATTGCGTGCGCAGATTCGGCCAGGGATGCAGGGGATCGATACGACGGTCAAGTCGGCGCAGGGGATCTGGCGTGCATTTGCGCCGACCTGGCAGATGGTGATGGGCTATAAGTCCGGCACGCTCTCATGGGATGCGTACTGCGAGCAGTACGCGCAGATCTTGGCGCGCGTGCCAGCCCACGTCTGGGAGACGCTCGCTCAGGCCGAGCGTCAAATCGTGTTGTGTTATTGCAGGGAGGGCTGGAATTGCCATACCCACGAACTCATTGAGTTCGCGGTCCGACAATTCCCGGAGCGATTTGTGGATGGGCGGCCAGACCGCAAGTCGTCCACTCGTCTAGACAGCCTTACTTGAGTGAATGAGGAAACACCATGCCATTGATTCATGAACTCACCGGCAATCTCTGGACCTACCACGAGACAGGCGCATGGATTGCCGTCGCGACCAACGGCATCGTGAAATCTAACGGCCAGGCTGTCATGGGAGCCGGACAAGCCAAAGAGGCCGCCACGCGATTCCCTACCCTGCCCCAACAACTCGGCACCAGCCTACGTGGCCAGGGGAACGTCCCTCACGCATTTCCTGACTACCGCCTGATCACCTGGCCCACCAAAGCCCATTACGGACATCCAGCCCAGCTCCCTCTGATTCTCAACAGCGTTCACGCCATCCGACAGATTCTCGATCGCCACCACATTCACCGCCTGTATTGCCCCCGTCCAGGGTGCGGTCTGGGACACCTCCGCTGGGACGACCTACGAGCCGCCCTGGCCGAGATCGTCGATGACCGCTTCATCTTTGTCTCCTACTAACAGAAGATCACCATTCACAAACCCAGACACGGATAGACCCACTGCGTGGGTAGGGGCCTCTCACTGCGATGACTCACCTCACCGGAGGAGGATCTATGACCGCGTCTGAGATCGCCACACTGCTAGTCCCAGCCTTACACCAACAAGGCTTCCGTGCCGTCCGACATCCACACCCCACCCCCAATGGCTATGGCCACAAGATCACCCTCTTCGAATCACAGGGCCCAGCCCTCGGCGCACTGGTCATTTACGCCGGCAAGCATGGCCCTCGCTATACCACCAACGAATTGTCCGCCCTCACCCCCGCGCTAGAGACACGACTCGCTCAGGCCTGGGCCAATCGCGAGGGCGGACGTGCCGACGCTACAGTCCCCACACTCCCCTCCGCTCCGACACCTCAAACGCCTGCTCCACAGTCGGTTGAACTCTGGGTGGATGGGGCCTGTTTGCAAGAACCGGAAGGACTCCGATTCGGATGGGCCTACGTCATTCGCCACAACGGCCACGAGATCGCTCGGCATGCAAGCAGTGAGATCGCCCCACATACCGCCTGTCTCCGGAATGTCTCGGCAGAAATCCATGCCGTTCTGGCAGGACTCACCCACTGCCAAACAATAGGCGCTACCAACGTCACCGTGTATCACGACTATGAAGGACTGGCTGCATGGCCAACCAAACGCTGGAAAACCACCACCATCTACACCCAAACCTATGTCCAAGCCATTCGGGACTTCCCGATCACGATTATCTGGCACAAAATCGCCGCCCACACCGGCATTCCAATGAACGAGTTGGTCGATACGCTGGCGACAACGGCCGCGCGGCACTCCCGTACTCGGTATCCGTGATTCAGACAGCCACCCCGCCTCTTCCCTTCAGCGCGGACAGTTCTCTCCTTCCGCTCAGAATCCCATCGGTCGATGACCTCTTACCCCGGATCGATACAGCCCAGGCTCTGGGCAAAGCCGAGCATCTCAGCCTGGGGATCAATGGCCCTCGTCCGCTCCTGAGCGTCACCCCTTCTCGGCTCAGGCTCTCAACGCACACGCACTAGGCCTCACACCGACAACAAGGAACACACCATGCCATCGCCTAATGCATCGCTCACCCGACCTGCTCTGCCGCCCTTCATCAGCAACGAGGCGCTGTCGAAGTTCCTCATGGAGATCATTCCGGCCGAGCAACTCCGTGACGTGTTCAACAAAAACCCCTATGCGGATGCCGAGATCTCGAACGAATTCCTAGGCTTTCTTCAACCCTACTACGCCCTGGCCCATCTGATCCCCACGCATTGGGCGATTGTTGACTTCGGCGCAGCGTTCGCCCCACAAGCCTGGATCTATTATGCCAGTGGCCATACTACGTACGTCTCGGTAGACTCCTGGCCGGATCTTACCCCCTTTCATTCGCCCATCTCGCGCCATTACTGCATGACGGCCGGCGAGTTCATTCAGCAGCACGGCCATGAGTTCAACCCCAAAGAGACCTTTGCCATCTGCTCCTATTGTCCAATGTGGGAAGAAGGCACCACGGAACACATCCGACGCTTCTTCCCCAATCTGTTCGTCTATTACCCCCATGGTGGTCCATCGCCGTCTCTGTCACGACTCACTCGTTCCTTGTCTCACACACGAAGGGAGCCCACATGAGAGCGACACTCCACACACGCCTGCACGGATTGATCCTCCTGACCACCTTGCTCGTCTGGAGTGGTCCCTGCAATACCTTTGCGCTTGCCCCAGACCGTCCTCAGACCTGGGAGTCCTGTCTGGAACGGGAAGCCCGCACGCTCGACATTCCCGTGCCCCTCTTTCGTGC
>FRDC01000477.1_pt1 | contig 72323 bp, 72 predicted proteins | sample 1106171 | NCBI WGS metagenome assembly FRDC01 (sample SAMEA3930566, study PRJEB13176) | freshwater metagenome | biome: Drinking water system; feature: drinking water; material: water | place: Singapore | collected 2014-12-20 | reverse complement strand
CCGTCGGCGCTCGGCGTGGGCTTGCGCTGGCGCGACCCGAGCCGCCCGGGCGACGCGCGCTTTTCGGTGCTGCTCGCCGCGACCGCGCTGCTGCTGCTCGCGGCGGCGCTGCTGGGGCTGCCCTTTTGGCTCGCGCCGGTCGCCGCCGCGCTCATCACCGCCGCGCTGCTCGCCGCCTGGCGCCTGGACGATGCGCCGCTGACCGGAGTAATCGTCCGCGCGAGCTTCGGCGCGGCGCTGGTGCTGCTCGGCGCGAGCGGCCTCGTCAAGGGCGAGTTGGCGCGGCTTTTCATGGCCGCGCCGGCCGTGCCGCTCGGCGAGGCGCTGCTCCGCTGGGGCGCGGTGACGGCGATCGCCGTCGCGCTCGCCCGGCGCGAGCGGCTCCACCCCGCGCGGCACATCCGCGACGCGCGGGGGACGCGCGCGGTGCATGACCCGAGCTATGAATTCGCCGCCGCGTTCCTTGGCTATGGCCTGGTCGCGCAGATCGTGCCCGCGACCTGGCTGCCGGTCGCGACCGCGCTCGGCCTGCTCGCGGTCACCGAATTCGGTGAGCGCCGATGGGTCGGTCCGGCGCTCGGCGCGCGGCAAATATTGGCGTTGATCGCCTTTGGCTGGGCGGTGTGGCCGCTCGCCTTTTGGGCGACGCATGGGCTGCGCGCGCTGCTCGGCGTGCCGATGCTCGTCACCGGGGTGCCCGCGCCGGGGATGGTGTTGTGGCGGCTGCTCGTGCCGGCCGCCCTGCTGGCGGCCGCGCTCGCGCGCGGTTGGCGCGCGCTGCCCCCGCTCGCGCGCGGCTGGAGCGTCGCCCCGCTCGCGGTCACGGGGCTGGTCGCGGTCCACAGCCTCTACAAGCTGGTCTTCATGATCGACGGCCCCGCGCGCTTCACCACCTGGGGCCTCGCCGAGCGCAGCCTGTGGGAGCTGCTGCTGATCGCCGCCGCGTTGCTGCTGTGGCGCGTGTGGGCTTGGCGGCGCGCCGCGCTCGCGCTGCTCGCCGTCGCGGCGGCGCATTGGGGCTGGTTCACCCTGTTGCTCCACGATCCGCTCTGGAGCGATCAAGCGGTGGGCGGCCTGCCGATCGTCAATCTGCTGCTGCCGATGATGGCGGTGCCCGTGCTCGCCACTTGGGGCGCGCTGCGGATCGCGCCCGAGGCGCGCGAGTTCGTCGACCAGCCGGTGCAGCTGGGGGCGATGGCGCTGATCCTGCTCTATGCCTATGCGTCGCTGCGCCAGATTTTCGTCGGCGGCCTGCTCGATCTGCCCGGGCTAGATCCGACGGAAAACGTGCTGCGTTCGGTGCTCGCGATCCTGCTGGCGATCGGCTATCTGCTCTGGGGCATTCGCAGCGGGCGGCGCATCTGGCGGCTCGCGTCGCTGGTGCTGATGAGCTTGGCGGTCGCGAAGGTGTTCTTGTTCGACGCGGCGGGGCTGCAAGGGTTGCTGCGGATCGCGAGCTTCATGGCGCTCGGCTTCAGCCTGATCGGGATCGGCTGGCTCTATAGCCGAACGCTGCGGGCGTGAGCGGCGCCCGCGCCCCGATCACGCCGCGCGCTTCACGGGAGGCGACCAGCCGAGCTTGGGCATCTCGCCGTCGATCCCGGTGATCAGCCGCGCGCCGCGATCGAAGGTGAAATAGCTCCACACCCATTGCGCGCCGACGATCAACCGGCTGCGGAAATCGGTGAGATAATAAAGATGCGCGGTCGACCAGACGAACCAGGCGGCGAAGCCCGAAAGCGTCGTCCAGCCGAAATCGGCGACCGCGCGCTGGCGGCCGATCGTCGCGAGATTGCCGTAATTCTTGTAAGCGAACGGCGTCGTGATCGCGCGCCCGGCGCCCCGCGCCCTGATCGCGCGCGCGACATATTGCCCCTGTTGCTTGGCGGCCGGCGCGACGCCAGGCACGGGCTTGCCGTCGGCCCCAGTCACCGCCGCCGTATCGCCGATCACGTAAACATCGGGCAGGCCCGGCACGGTCAGATCGGGGCCGACCGGCACGCGCCCCGCGCGATCGCCGATCACCCCGAGCCAGCTCGCCGCCGGCGACGCCTGCACGCCCGCCGCCCAGATCGTCGCCGCCACCGGCACGCGCGCGCCCGCGACCGTCACCGAGGTCGCGTCGATCGCCGTCACCGGCGCGCCGAGCCGCACCTCCACCCCCAATTGTTCGAGCGACGCCTTGGCCTTGGCCGAGAGCGCCTCGGGAAAGGCGGCGAGCAGGCGCGGTCCGGCTTCCACCAGCAGCACGCGCACGCACGCCCCGGTGATGTAGCGAAATTCCATCTCGGTCGCGTGGCGGGTGAGCTCGGCGATCGCGCCTGCCATTTCGACCCCCGTCGGTCCGCCGCCGATCACCACGAAGCTCAGCTGCCGCCCGCGCGTCTCGGGCATTTGCTGGCGCTCGGTCTCGGCGCGTTCGAGCGCCGAGAGAACTTGCGCGCGCACCCGCGTCGCATCGTCGATCGTCTTGATGCCGGGGGCGAATTCGGCCCAATCGTCATGCCCGAAATAGCTGTGGCGCGCGCCGGTCGCGATCACCAGCCTGTCATAATCGAGCCCGACCCCGCTTTTGAGCCGCACGCGCTTGGCGCCGGTGTCGACGCCGATCACCTCGTCCAGAAACACCCGCGCGTTGCGCTGGCCGCGCAAGATGGTGCGGATCGGCGCGGCGATCTCGGCAGGCGACAGCGCCGCCGTCGCCACTTGATAGAGCAAGGGCTGGAAGAGATGGTGGTTCTGCTTGTCGACGATCGTCAGCTCGACATCGCGCGCCTGGCGCAGCCCGAGCGCGACCGCGAGCCCGCCGAACCCCGCGCCGATCACCACGATCCGTGTCTTGCTCATGTTCGTCTCCTGCTCGTCCTTCGATTTTCGCTGCATCGCGGCAGAAGTTACGCGCTGCCCTGACCACGCTTAGGCGATGTCGCCCGGCCGCGATTGTGACTTGTTGGCCGAAAGTCGCATTGGTGCGCGCCCGCGCGGTTGCTATATCAGCGGCATGAGCGACACCCATGTCCATAACGCGCCGCCCCCCGGCGCCGGTCCCGATTGGCTGATCCCGCAAAGCTGGGAGAAATATTCGCCCGAGGAGCACCGGGTGTGGGACGTGCTGTTCGAGCGCCAGGCGAAATTGCTGCCCGGCCGCGCGAGCCGGGCCTTTTTGCGCGGGCTCGAGCTGCTGAAACTCTCCGAAAGCGGCATCCCCAATTTCGAGGAATTATCCGAACGGCTGATGAAGCTCACCGGCTGGCAAGTCGTTGCGGTGCCGGGGCTGGTGCCGGACGACGTGTTTTTCGATCATATGGCGAACCGCCGCTTCGTCGCGGGCAATTTCATTCGGCGGGCGGACCAGCTCGATTATCTGCAAGAGCCCGACGTGTTTCACGACGTGTTCGGCCATGTGCCGTTGCTCGCCGATCCTTATTTCGCCGATTATATGGAGGCTTATGGCCGCGGCGGGCAGCGCGCGCTGAAGCTGGGGGGCCTGAAGAATCTGTCCCGGCTTTATTGGTACACGGTCGAGTTCGGGCTGATCGAGGAAGCCGGGGATTTGCGGATTTACGGCGCGGGGATCGTCTCCTCGGGCGGCGAAAGCGTGTTCGCCTTGGACGATCCGAGCCCGAACCGGATCGGCTTCGATCTGAAACGGGTGATGCGGACCGAATATCGGATCGACGATTATCAGCAGAATTATTTCGTGATCCCGAGCTTCGATGAGCTGCTGCGGGTGACGGTGGAGACCGATTTCGCGCCGATTTATGTGGAATTGGCGGGGCTGCCCGATATTCGCATCGCCGAGATCGTGGAGGGCGATCGGGTGCTGACGAGGGGCACGCAGGAATATGCGTCGGCCAAGGGTGGTGTGGCGGTTTTGGGGTAGTCGAGCGGTAAGAGCTGTTGCAGCCTTTTGGCGTATATATTTTATCCTTAAAGACAGCCTACATCAAAGTTGAGTTGGAAGGTTTCGTTAAGCAGGCTTTCCTGTTCCTATATACCAATCTCGCCGTCCACGATCCTCATAGAACTGTACTAGCCCAGCGTAAATTTGAGACGAAGAACGTTCGATGTTTGAATAAACTGGGACAAATTCGGTAAAACGCATTTCTAAGTCTGGCCCTCTCTGAACAATTAAATTTCCTTCTTTGATACGAAAACCGGGAAAAATAGCCCTTCTCACTTCATCACAAATAAAATTCGCGGCGCGCGTCAATTCTAGTACAAGATCAGAAACGAGATCGACGTGAAAATCGTATTCATCCGCCAATTTCTGGTAGCGGGCAGGGTCCCAATCTGGAATTTTATAAAACTTCTCTGTAAATAGCTGGTTTTGGCTCTTTTGCAGCTTAAGGTGTTTGTGTAAAACTTCCTGAAAGTCGTTAAGAACCCGTCCAAAGTTAAAAAAGGCCTTTTCGAGTGAAGGGTAACGATTGGGCCATACACGACCAAGTAGCCATCTGCGTAACGCTCTAAGATCATCGTCGACAACGACCGATATACTTGGCTGCCCAGAGCTGAGAACCCAGCTTGTCCATATCATCCATTTGTCTATATGCGCAAGGCGGACCCACTCATCGGCATAATCCGCATAGAGCGTATCATCCCGGATCTTATCCTTATCTACATTGAGAGAGCATTCGACCCATTTCTCGTGCTCCAATTTCAATTCTCTTAGGCGATTAACCGTCCATACAAGCTCATTATCATCGATGATTTTATGATGAATGTTACAAAGCAGTATGAGATTAGCGCACTTTTGTCTAGAACTCTTGTCCATATTCGGTGCGCTACGCGGTCCGCCGTCGTTCTCGGCAACTATATGGCAATTCTCACCGACCAGAGTAGGGTCATCGGTCTCGCTGATATCTTCCACGAGCTGACGGCGGCAATCGGGAAACGCACAGCGACCAGCCGCCTTTCCCCAAAGTATTTTCTGAGTCTTAAGGCTAATGGTCACGAGTATACCTCTGTATTCATCGTCTTTCAGTAGATCAAATCAACTTGAAATCACGCTAGATAAGTCACTCAAGCTTCCTCACCACCGCGCCGCCCCAACCGGCACGCTCATCCCCTACGCCCGCGCCAAGCGGCGCGCTTCCTCAGCCGCAAGATCGTCCAGTCCCCCAGCACCAGCCGCTCGGCCACAGAGCAGCCCTGGCGGCGATAGGCGCGCGCGACCGCGTCGGCCTGGCGCGTCAACAGCCCCGCGAGCAGCAATTGCCCGCCGGGTGCGCACATGCCGGCGAAGTCGCCCGCGTGCTCGATCAGCGGCGCCGCCAGGATATTGGCGATCACCAGATCATAAGGCCCGCGTCGCGCGATCAGCGGGCTCGCGGCCCCGTCCGCGACGCCCAGCGCCAGCGCGCCGGGGCGGCGGCCGAGCGCGACGCCGTTCACCCCCGCATTCTCGCGCGCGACCTCGATCGCGATGGGGTCGATATCGGTCGCGGTCGCCTGCGCGCGCGGCCAGAGCGCGAGCCCCGCGAAAGCGAGCAGCCCGGTGCCCGTCCCCAGATCGATGAGATTATGCACCCGCGTGCCCCGGCGGCGCAGCGCGTCGAGCAATGTCAGGCAGCCGGTGGTCGTCTCGTGATGGCCGGTGCCGAAGGCGCGGCTCGCCTCGATCAGAAAGCCGCGCGCCCCCGCCGGCACCGCGCCCTGGTAAGCGCTGGTGTGCACGAAGAAGCGCCCCGCGCGCACCGGATCGAGCCCTGCCTGGCTCAGCGTCACCCAATCTTCCTCGGGCACCGGCTCGGCCGCCACCGCGACGCCCGCGGCGGAGGGGACGAGCGCCCGCACCGCGCGAAGCAACGCGGCGCTCGGCTTGGTCTCGAAATAAGCGTCGAGCCGCCAGCGCTCGGGATCGTCGACCACTTCCTCGCGGACGGTGAGCACGGGTGCGGGATCGACCCCCAGCGCCTCGGCATCGATCGCCTCGGCCTCGGCGCGGGTGCAGGGCAGGGTGAGTTTCCAGCTGCTAGGCATTAGTTGATCGCAATCGCGTGGCTGGCGGTTCGTTTGAGTGTCACGACATCGACGAAGTGAAAGAAGAGGCGCTGGCGATCGCGGACGACCAACGCGACATGATCCTTATCGGGCATCGAAATCGAATCGACTCCATCCACTGCGGGCAAGACCGTTGCCTGATCGCCGCTTGCCAGCACACCCAATATCACCTCCTGGCGACGAACGGCATTTTCCCCGTTGACCAAAAGATAATAGCAACATGGAGCTGTATTGTCCCGATCTTCGGGCAGCAATCCGAACGCGGCGACGTTGCGCCGATTGTCGGGGAGCAGCCGCCGGCTCTTGCCGGTGCTCGTATCGAGCAAGAGGATGTTGCGTCGATCTTCGCTTCGATACCCGAGACCGCCCGAAGTCAACGACGCGCCGCCGCCCGAGCGACGGCCATCGGTTGCGAAGATTTCGATCTTTATCAGCGAGGTGCCTGGAACGCGCTCGACTTGGTCGATTTCGAACGCCGGCGCGGTTTCGCCGGCGCGCACGACCGCCGGTGGCTCAGATCGGCGAATGCTCCCATAAATCATGGAGACGATCGCGATCACCCCCAAACAGCCCAGCACGCCGATCGCCGCCATCGCATAGATCGTCCATCTGGCGAACGCGCCGTGGGCGACGGTTTTTTCAGCGGACATAGCTGGCCCCATTCACGTCGAGCACCGCGCCGGTCATCGAGGGCGGGGCTTCCAGCGCGCAGAAACGCGCCATCACCGCGACTTCCGCTGGCTCGGCGACGCGCCCGAGCGGAATGTCGGCGAGCAATTTGTCGCCGCCCCGGCTCGCCAGATAGTCCTCGGCCATGCCGGTCATGGTGAAGCCGGGGCAGAGGGCGAAAGCGTAAATCCCCTCGCGGGCATAGCCGCGCGCGATCGATTTGGTCATCGCGACCATCCCCGCCTTGGCGGCGGCATAATGCCAATGATCGGGCGAATCGCCGCGATAGGCCGCCCGGCTCGCGATGTTGACGATCCGCCCGCCGCTGCCGCATGCCCGCCAATGCAGGATCGCCAGCCGGCAGAGCTCGGCGGCGGCGACGAGGTTGATCTGGAGCGTGCGCGCCCAATCGGCCGCCCAGTCGGCCTCGTCGCGGTCGATCGGATTGGCCTCGAACACCCCGGCGTTGTTGATCAGCACGTCGATTTCGCCCCCGGCGGCGGCGAGCGCGTCGCGCCAGAGCGTGGCGGCGGCGCCGCTTTGGGCGAAGTCGGCCGCGATCAGCCCGGGCGCGGCGCGCGTCGCTTGGCCGATGCAGGCGGCGCCCGCGCGCGCGAGTTCGGCGGCGATCGCCGCGCCGATGCCCCGGCTCGCGCCGGTGAGGAGAATGGTCATGGCGATGGGTAAAGCAGCTTTGGGGGCGTTTGATCAACCGGCTGGGCCTGTCGCCATGGCGCGGGGACGTGATCGTGCCGGAGCGCCAGCGCGCGAGACCCCGGCCTGCGCCGGGGTGGCGCTTATTCTTGGCGGTTGATCTAAGCCGCGACGCTCGCCGAGAAATGCTCGGCGGCCGCGCGCAAGCCCGCCAGCCGCTCGTCGATCGCGGCGAATTCGGCTTGCAGCGCCTCGATCTCGGCGGCGACGTCGTGCGTCTCGCCCTGGATCGCGCCGACCGTGCCCGCCATCGCCTCCGCCGCCTCGGCGGTGCGCGTCGCCGCCGCGCCGATCGCGCGGACGGTGCGCGCCTGTTGCTCCATCACCTCGCGGATCCGCACCGCGCTCTTCTGCCCCTCGGCCACGGTCTCGCGGATCGAGACATTGGTCTCGACGGTCGAGCGCGTCGCCGCCTGGATCGCGGCGATCTTGGCGGCGATGTCGTCGGTCGCGCGCGCGGTTTGGTTGGCAAGGGACTTCACTTCCTGCGCGACCACCGCGAAGCCGCGGCCCGCGTCACCCGCCCGCGCCGCCTCGATCGTCGCGTTCAAGGCAAGGAGATTGGTCTGGCCGGCGATGTCGCGGATCAGGCCCAGGATCGATTCGATCGATTGGGCATGATCGGACAGCGCCTCGCTGGTCGAAAGCGCGGTCGTCGCCTGGCTGGTCGCGCGGATCGCGACGCGGCCGGCGGCCTGCACCTCGGCCTGGGCGGTGTCGATCGCCTGCATCAGGTCGATCGCGGTGCGCGCCGCGTCGCGCATCGTCTCGGCCGAGGCCCGCGCCGATTCGGTCACCTGGCGCGCGCGGTCGAGCATCGCGCGCGTCGCGGCGACCGCGCCCTGCGCGCGGCCGCGCAGCTTTTGCCCCAGCGCCGCGCCCTCGGCGACGCTGGCGGCGATGTCATGCTGGAACCGCCCCGATTGCTCGCGCCGCGCGCCGCGTTCGCGCTCCGCCTGGTGCGCGCCATACCAGAGCAGCACGATCTTGGCCTCGATCGCGCTCAGCCGCATGTTGACGTCCGCCAGCCGCGCCAGCCGCTCGACGTCAGCGCCGAGCGCGACGCGCAGCCGGGCGAGAATATCGCTGTGGCACAATGTCAGGCTCGCGAGCACCGGGTTGGCGGGAAGCCCCGCCGCCACCGCCTCGGCCATGCGTTCGGCGGCGCCGTGCATCCAATCATCGTCGAAGGGGCGGCCGAATTTGGCCTCGAGATAGCGCATGTCGCGGCTCACCCGCGCGTCGACCATCGCCGGGGTCACCGCCGCGCGCAAGGCGGCGGCTTCGGGGCGGCCGAGCAAGGTGATCCAGAAGTTGCGGGCGATGCCTTCGAACTGCGGCGCGATCAGCGCGTAAAGATCGCGGTGATGCGCGGCGATCGCGCCATCGGCGTCGAAATTGGCGATCCGTTCGCGCGCGCTGCGCTCGCCGGGGCTCCAAAGCGGGGCGGCGGACACGGGTTCAGGCCGCCACCTTGGAGACGAAATCATCGGCGCTGAACTTCAGCGTGCCGAGCCGCGCGTCGAACGCATCGAAGCCCTGGCCGACGCGGTCGATGTCGCTCGCCACGCTTTCGGTATCCTCGCGGATCGCGGCGATGGTGTGCGACATCGAATCGGCGGCGAGCGCGGTTTCGTCGACGCTCGCGGTGATCGCGGTCACGGTTTGCGCCTGGGTTTCCATCGCGGCGCGGATCTTCTCGGCCGATTGCTGCACCTCCGCCACGGTCGCGCGGATCGAGGCGTTGGTCTCGACGGTCGAGCGGGTGGCGGATTGGATCGCGGCGATCTTGGCGGCGATGTCGTCGGTCGCGCGCGCCGTTTGATTGGCGAGCGATTTCACTTCCTGCGCGACGACCGCGAACCCGCGCCCGGCATCGCCCGCGCGCGCCGCCTCGATCGTGGCGTTCAGCGCGAGCAAATTGGTCTGCCCCGCGATGTCGCGGATCAGGCCCAGGATCGATTCGATCGACTTGGCATGGTCGGACAAAGTCTCCGACATGCCGACCGCCGCGCCCGCCTGGCCGGCGGCGCGCGTCGCGATCTGAGCGGCGGCCTCGACCTCGCTGCGCGCATCCTCGATCGCGCGGATCAGCCCGGCGGCGGTTTGCGCCGCCTCGCGCATCGCGACCGCCGATTGTTCGGCCGCCGCCGCGACTTCGCTCGTCTTGCCGAGCATCCCGCGCGTGCTGCTGCTGGTGCGGCTCGCCTGGGTGCGCAGCGCGGTGCCCTCGTGCGTCAGGCTTTCGACCATCTTGGCAATGCCCTCGCGGAAATCGGCGGCGAGCCGGTCGCGCGCGAGCTGGGCGCCATGGTCGTTATAGGCATTGTAGATGGCGACGGTGATCTCGCCTTCGAGCGCGGAGAGGCGCAGCAAAGTGTCGATCATCACCGGCAGCCGGTGATCGCCGCGATCGACGCGGCGCATGAGCACGTCGAGCGCGGCGCGGTCGCTCGCCGAGATCATCGAGAGCAGCGCGAGCGGCGAGGCATCGCCCTTGTACGCGGCGGCGACCGAACGCTCGATCGATTCGATCCAGGCGCGCCCGGCGGTATCGAGGAAGCGGTTGCGCAGGAAAATACAGCCGACGTCGATCATCCGCTGCGTGTCCATCGGCGCCCAGCTGCGCTCTTCTGGGAAACAATGCAGCCACTGCGCCCAATAAGCCTCCGAAATCGAGCGAATTTCGGGTTCGAGCACCGCCCAGGTATCGCGCGCGCTGCTGGCGAGCGAGCCGTCGACGTCGAACACGCGCAGCCGGGCGGCGATGTCGATCTTGGCGGCCACCGTGCCGATCACGGGCATTTCCTTCGTGCTCAACGCCTTGTCTCCCCCGATGCGCGTGCGGCGGCGCGCTGGTTCCTGTGTTTTCCGGGGGTAAGCGCTTTTGGTTAAGGCCTGGTTAGTGATCGGCCGCTCGCGCACGCCCGCCGCCATGCCCATTGCAACCGGGCGTTTGCGGACTAATAGGAGCGGCACAAGAACCATAGGGAAGGACCAAGCCTTGGTAGCCCCGCGTAGCGCGCGCCCGCTCTCGCCCCATCTCAGCATCTGGAAATGGGGCCCACACATGTTGGTCTCGATCCTCCACCGCGTCACCGGCGACGGCATGGCGATCGTCGGCACGGTGCTGTTCGTCTGGTGGCTCGCGGCGCTGGCGGGCGGCAAGGAAAGCTATGATGCGTTCCTGGGCGTGTTCACCCTCGCCGATGGCCGGCTGAACCCGCTCGGCTATTTGTTCGGCATCGGGCTGACGCTCGCTTTCTTCCAGCATTTGGCGAGCGGGGTGCGGCATTTGGTGCTCGATACCGGCGCCGGCTACGAACTGGGCGCGAACAAGCGGATGGCGCAGATGACCTTCTTCTTTTCGATCATCGCGACGGCGGCCTATTGGGCGCTGCTGCTGGCGGGGAAATGATCATGGGTACGGGAACGCAACTCGGCCGGGTGCGCGGGCTGGGCGCGGCCAAGCACGGGCCGCATCATTGGTGGCACCAGCGGCTGACGGCGGGGGGCAATCTGCTGCTCGTCACCTGGCTGCTCGCCTCGATCGCGCTGTTGCCCGGGCATGATTATGCGAGCGTGCGCCAGTGGCTGTCCTCGCCCTGGGCGGCGGTGCCGATGCTGCTCTTGGTCCTCAACACCTTCTATCATTTCCGCCTGGGGTTGCAGATAGTGATCGAGGATTATCAGCACGGCGCCTCGCGCACCGCGTTGATGCTGCTCGTCAATTTCTTCGTGATCGGCGCGGGCGCGACGGCGGTCTTCGCGATCCTTAAAATCGCTTTCACCGGAGGCAGCGCGGCATGAGCGCGTATAAGATCATCGATCACACCTATGACGCGGTGGTGGTGGGCGCGGGTGGCTCTGGCCTGCGCGCGACGATGGGCATCGCCGAAGCCGGGCTGAAGACCGCCTGCATCACCAAGGTGTTCCCGACGCGCAGCCATACGGTGGCGGCACAGGGCGGGATCGCCGCATCGCTCGGCAACAACACCCCCGATCACTGGTCGTGGCATATGTATGACACGGTGAAGGGCTCCGACTGGCTCGGCGACCAGGACGCGATCGAATATATGGTGCGCGAGGCACCGCAGGCGGTTTACGAGCTCGAGCACGCGGGCGTGCCGTTCAGCCGCAACCCCGATGGCACCATTTATCAGCGCCCGTTCGGCGGCCATATGCAGAATATGGGCGAAGGCCCGCCGGTGCAGCGCACTTGCGCCGCCGCCGACCGCACGGGGCACGCGATGCTCCACGCGCTCTATCAGCAGAGCCTGAAGTACGACGCAGACTTTTTCGTCGAATATTTCGCGCTCGATCTGATCATGGAAAATGGCGCGTGTCGCGGCGTGATCGCGATGTGCATGGAGGATGGCTCGATCCACCGCTTCCGCGCGCATGCGGTGGTGCTGGCGACGGGCGGCTATGGCCGCGTCTATTATTCCGCGACTTCTGCGCACACCTGCACGGGTGACGGCAACGCGATGGTGCTGCGCGCGGGGCTCCCCTTGCAGGACATGGAATTCGTCCAATTCCACCCGACCGGCATTTACGGCGCGGGCGTCCTCATTACCGAGGGCGCGCGCGGCGAGGGCGGGTATCTCACCAATAGCGAGGGCGAGCGCTTCATGGAGCGCTATGCCCCCAGCGCCAAGGACCTCGCCAGCCGCGACGTCGTCTCGCGCTGCATGGCGATCGAGATCCGCGAAGGGCGCGGGGTGGGCAAGGAGAAGGACCATATCTTCCTCCACCTCGATCACATCGATCCCAAGGTGCTCGCCGAGCGGCTGCCCGGCATCACCGAAACCGGCAAGATTTTCGCGGGTGTGGACCTGACGCGCCAGCCGCTGCCGGTGGTGCCGACCGTCCATTACAATATGGGCGGCATTCCCTGTAACTATCATGGCGAGGTGGTGCGGCTGAAGGACGGCGACCCCGATGCGGTGGTGCCCGGCCTTTACGCGGTGGGCGAGGCGGCGTGCGTTTCGGTGCATGGCGCCAACCGGCTGGGGTCGAACTCGCTGATCGACCTGGTCGTGTTCGGCCGCGCGACGGGCCTCAGGATCAAGGAGACGCTGAAGCCCGGCACGCCGCACAACCCGCTGCCCAAGGGTTCGGAGGAGATGGCGCTCGCCCGGCTCGATCATTTCCGCCATGCCGCCGGCGCCACGCCCACCGCCAAGGTGCGGCTGGAGATGCAGCGCACGATGCAGAAACATTGCGCGGTGTTCCGCGACAATGCGCTGCTCGCCGAGGGCGTCGCCAAGATCGGCGAGATTTATCGCGGCTTCCAGGACGTACGGGTGAGCGACCGTTCGCTCATTTGGAACACCGATTTGATCGAGACGCTCGAGCTCGACAATCTGCTCGCCCAGGCGGTGGTGACGGTCAATTCCGCCGCCAATCGCCACGAAAGCCGCGGCGCGCATGTGAACGAGGATTATCCCGAGCGCGACGATGCGAACTGGATGAAGCACACCATCGCCAGCTTCGAAGGCTGGGGCGGCAAGGGTGGGGCGACGAGCATCGATTACCGCCCGGTGCATGATTATACGCTCACCGATGATGCGGAATATATCAAGCCGAAGAAGCGGGTGTATTGAGGCGTTAGCGAACTTCGATCACCGCTTCGCCGGCTCGTAAGGCGTCCAGGATTTGCGGAAAACGTGGTTCGAGCCAGGCGAATAACGCGCGATTGCTGGCATTGCCGATCCTCAGCCAGACCAGCCGATATGGTCCCGGCCGATGGCGGCTCACGAAATCCTCGTCCTTGGAGACGAGGATGAGTTCTTGTTCGGTTGCCTAGCGGGCGATCTCGGCATCCGCCGCCATGCCTGGCATGACGATCGGCACGTAAACCGCCTCATGCCCTCGATCGATCAGCCAGTCACACAGCCGGCCCGGCAGCTGTGCGTCGACCAGGAAGCGCATCAAGCGGCGAGCACCACCTTGTGGTCGATCGCGCGCGCGGCATAGGCAAGCGCCGCTCGGATATCAGCCGCGCCGATGAAGGGAAAATCGGCGAGGATTTCGGCCTCGCTGGCGCCGCCGGCGAGCATCTCCAGGATATCGACGACGCGCAGCCGAGTGCCCGCGATCACCGGACGCCCGCCGCAGACTGCCGGGTCGATGACGATGCGCGTCTCGGTCATGCTAGGCTCCTTGGTCAAACCTTCGCGAATATAATGCTCGTGACGCGGACGGCGAGATCGCCCGCCCCGCGCGCTAGCCTCTTGCTTCCAGCCGCTGGCCCACCCACAGCTTCACCAGCGACGCCCGATCGACGCCGTAATGCTCGGCCGCGTCGTCGAGTTGCTTGACCATCCACGCCGGAAAGTCGATCTCGACGCGCTGCGGTTCGAGGCCTGGCCGACGGGCGTTTTCCCAGTCGACATAGTCGCTGATATCTTCGCCATCGTCGAACAAGCGGTCGAATTCTTCCACGCTAATCTGTTTCGTCATAGTGCCTTGCCTCATCTTCGCGCGCGCGGCGAACCGAAATGATCCGCGTCGCCTCTCCTCGGTAGGTAACGACCGCCGTCCATAAGCGATCGTCAATTCGCCCGACCACCAGCCAACGCTGCTCGGTCAAGCCGACGCGGATCACGCGACCGTAGCGCGCGTTCCGATCCTCCCACAGCCGCTGCGCCTCGACGAAATCGATCCCGTGCTTGGCCTTGTTCGTCGCGCTCTTTTCGGGGTCGAATTCGAACATCGCCGCCGAACATAGCAGATGCCCTCGCCCTTGTATCGCTTTTGTCTCGCTTTTCCCCGTTGACAGCCGGGCGCGCCCCGCGTGACGACCGGGCGATGGCCCGACCTCATCTCCCGATCCTCGCCGCTGCGCTCGCGTTCCTCGCCGGCCCCACGCCCGCGCAGCGCGCCGCCGAGCCGCCCAAGCATGGCGCGCCGCCGCCCTTCTTCAACGGGGTCACGCCCGAGCAAGGCGCCTTTTACGCGGCCGGCGGCGCGACGGTGGAGCATCACCGCGATGCGGCGCAGGAACTCGCCGAGGCGCGACTGCTCCAGGCACAGCTCGCCGCGCTCCAGCCGCAGCGCAAGGGGCAGGTCGATGCCTATGTGATCGCGGTCGCGCTCGATAGCGATGGGGTGTTCGCGCGCGAGGCACGCGAGGCGGGGCGGGTGCTCGCCCAGCGTTATGGCGCGCAAGGGCGGACGATCACGCTCGCGGGGCCGGACGGGCGCGGCGGCGCGACCTTGCCCCGCGGCTCGCCCGCGCATCTCGACATGGCGCTCGCGCGCGTCGCCGAGCTAATCGACCGCCAAGAAGACGTGCTCATCCTCTACACCACCAGCCATGGCGCGCCCTTTGGCCTGGTTTATAATTATGGCGACGAAGGCTGGGGCGTGGTGAGCCCGGCGCGGCTCGACGCGCTGCTCGATGCGCTCAGGATCAAGCGGCGGCTGTTGATGGTGAGCGCGTGCTTCTCGGGCATTTTCGTCCCCGCGCTCGCGACCGGCGATACCGCCATCCTCACCGCCTCGAGCGGCGATCGCACCTCCTTCGGGTGCCAGGCGGATAGCGACTGGACCTTTTTCGGCGATGCGCTGATCAACCAGGCGCTGCGCAAGCCGCAGTCGCTCGACGCCGCCGGCAAGGAAGCCGCCGCGCTGATCGGGCGGTGGGAGGCGCAGGGCAAGCTCACCCCCTCGCTGCCGCAAATGCTGATCGGCGAGCGCGCCAAGGCGTGGCTGGCGGTGCTCGACGCGCGCGCGCCCAAAGCGGCGAGCCAGCCGGTCGGCCGGCCCGCCGTGTCGCTGCTGGAGAAGAATTAGCGGCGTTTAGGCCGGCTGGTTGGCCGCCGTCTGCCCGAACAGCATTTTCTTGGCTTCCTCGGTCATCACCGGCTGTTCGCTCACCGCCTTGCCCTTGGCATAGGCCTCGATCGTCGCCGGGCGCGCCTTGATCGCTTCGAACCAGCGCTGGAGGTTCGGGAAATCCTCGAGCTTCTGGCTCTGCGCCTCATAGGGCACGATCCAGGGATAGGCCGCCATATCGGCGATCGAATAATCGCCGGCGATGAAGTCGCGGCCGTCGAGCGCCTTGTTCAGCACGCCGTAAAGCCGGTTGGTTTCGTTGACATAGCGCTTGATCGCATAGTCGATCGGCTCGGGCGCATAGCGGCTGAAATGATGATTCTGCCCCGCCATCGGCCCCAGGCCGCCGACCTGCCAGGCGAGCCATTCGAGCACCTTATATTTGCCGCGAACGTCGCTCGGCAGGAATTTGCCCGTCTTCTCGGCCAGATATTGGAGGATCGCGCCCGATTCGAAGACGCTGATCGGCTCGCCGCCATCGGCGGGGGCATGATCGATGATCGCGGGCATGCGGTTGTTGGGGGCGATCTTCAGGAAATCGGGCTTGAACTGATCGCCCGCGCCGATGTTCACCGGGGTGATGCGATAATCGACGCCGGCTTCTTCCAGGAACAGCGTGATCTTGTGGCCATTGGGGGTGGGCCAATAGAAGAGTTCGATCATGGCGCGCCTTTCGTTGCGAATGCAGCGCTTAGATGGGGGCGCGATCGGGCGGCGCAACCGCGCGCGACAAGCGCGGTAGCACGAAACGCGCGATGATCAGCATCGCGATCACCCCCAGTCCCGCCGCGAGCGCGAAGGCGGCGCCGGGGAAGCCCGCCTCGTCACCCGCCGCCAGCGCCTGTGTCATCAGCAGCGGCCCCAAGACCTGCGCGACGCTGCCGACGCTCGCCATCCCGCCTTGGAGCGCGCCTTGGTTGCGCGCGTCGACCAGCCGCGAGAGCAAGGCGTTGCTCGCGGGAAAGACGAACCACTGCGCGAAGCCGAGCGCGATCACCGCATAAACCAGCCCGGGGCTCGGGATCAGCGCATAAGCGGCGAACGACAAAGTGCCGACAGTGATGCCGATCAGCATCGCGCGCGCCTCCCCCAGCCACGCGATCGCGCGCTTGGTGACGAGGGCTTGCGTCACGATCATCACCGCGCCCGAGGCGGCGAGCGACCAGCCGATCTGGTCCTCGCTCCAATTGAAGCGGATCTTCGCCCAAAAGGCCCAGCTCGCGGGATAAGCCATATGCGCGAGCTGCCAGACGAGCACCGCCAGGATCAGCGGCGCCGCGCCCCCCGCTTTGGCGAGCGGCGCGAAGGCGCCGAGCGCATTGGCGCGCCGCCAGTCGAACGCGCGGCGGTTTTCGGGCGCGAGCGTTTCGGGCAGCAGCAGCGCGATCCACAACGCGTTGGCCAGCGCGATCCCCGCCGCCGCGAGGAACGGCGCGCGCGGATCGATCCCGGCGAGCAGCCCGCCCAGCGCCGGCCCCAGGATGAAGCCGAGCCCGAACATCGCCCCCATCACCCCGAAGCGCGCGCCGCGCTGCTCGGGCGGGGTGACGTCGGCGAGCACGGCGTTGGCGGGGCCATAGATCGCGCCCGTCACCCCCGCGATCACGCGCCCCAGGAACAACCAGCCGATCGAGGGCGCGAAGGCCATCAGCGCATAGTCGACTCCGAACGCCAGCATGCACGCCAGGATCACGGGCCGCCTGCCGTACCGATCCCCCAAATTGCCGATCACCGGCCCGGCGAGGAATTGCGCGGCGGCGAACGCGATCAGCATATAGCCGCCGATCCGCGTCGCCTCGGCGAGCGACGCGTGGCTCAGCCGCAGGATCAGCTGCGGCAGCACCGGGATGACGATGCCGAATCCGATCGTGTCGATTAGAACCGCCGCGAGCACGATCGGCACGGCGCGATCACTGGTGGCCATGCGCTTCCCCCTTTTCCCCATGCCAGCCTAGCAGCCTGGCGTGCGAGCGCCAGGTCTCTCTGGCGCGCCTCTTGGCAAGGGGCACGCGCTATGCCATTGCCATACCCGATCTTCAGATTCGTATCGGCAAGGATAGACGCCATGGCCACCGCGCCCGAACTCGAAGCCCGAACGCTCGACGATTTCCGCGCCGAGGCGCGCGCCTGGCTCGCCGAGAATTTCCCGCCCGCGTTGAAGGGCAAGGACAATGCGCTCGCCACGCTGGAGGGGCCGCACAGCCCGAGCGAGGACGAAGCGCGCTGGCAAAAGGCGATGGGTGAAAAGGGCTGGGGCGTGCCGACCTGGCCCGCCCAATATGGCGGCGGCGGCCTCTCGCGCGCCGAGGCGCGTGTGCTCCAGGAGGAAATGGCGCGCGTCGGCGCGTGGAACCCGATCGGCGGCATGGGGGTGATGATGTTCGGCCCGACGCTGCTCGAATATGGCAGCGAGGCGCAAAAGCTCGAACATATCCCCGCCATCGCCAAGGGCGAAGTGCGCTGGTGCCAGGGCTATTCGGAGCCGGGCGCGGGGTCGGACCTTGCGTCGCTGCAGACCTTCGCCGAGGACAAGGGCGATCATTATCTGGTCAACGGACAGAAGACCTGGACGAGCGGCGGCCAATGGGCCGACAAATGTTTCGCTTTGGTCCGCACCGACAAGAGCAAGAAGCACGAAGGCATCAGCTTCCTGCTGATCGACATGAAGTCGCCGGGCGTCGAGGTGCGGCCGATCCGGATGATCAGCGGCCAATCGCCGTTCTGCGAAACCTTCTTCACCAACGTCGTCGTGCCTAAGGAAAATCTGGTCGGCGCGCCGGGGCAAGGGTGGACGATCGGCAAGCGGTTGCTCCAGCACGAACGCACCTCGCTTTCGGGCGGCGGGTCGAACGCCGGGCGGCTGTTCGCGGGCAAGCCGCTCAGCCAGCTCGCCAAGGAATATCGCGGCGCCAATGACAATGGCCAGGTCGCCGACCAGGATCTGCGGATGCGCCTGGTCCGCCATGAAATGGACCAGCGCGCGTTCATGCTCACGCTGCGCCGCGCCGCGCTCGAGGCCAAATCGAACCAGGGGCCGTCGGCGGCGAGTTCGATCATGAAGAATGTCGGCGCGCGGCTGACGCAGGACCGTGCCGAACTCGCGATCGAGATCATGGGCATGGCCGGGCTCGGCTGGGAGGGCGAGGGGTTCAGCGAGGCCGAACTCACCCAAACCCGCACCTGGCTGTGGGGCAAGGCGGTGTCGATCTATGGCGGATCGACCGAAATCCAGAACAATGTGATCGCCAAGCGCATCCTCGGGATGCTCGATCACCAATAGTTTGGCCGGCCCCCTAGGGGGCGCGGGAGGAGAGGGGGGCGCAGGCGGCGGCGGGCAAGACCGCCGCCCGTCCTTCCCCAGCAATCGAGAGGGCGCGTGATGGCGGTGCTGAACGACGAACAAGTGATGCTGCGCGACATGGTGCGCGAATGGGCGGACAATGAATCGCCCGTCACCGCGTTCCGCAAATTGCGCAATGCGGGGGTGAGCGAAGGCTTCGATCGCGCCGCCTGGGGCAAGCTCGCCGAAATGGGGCTGGCGGGCATCGTGATCCCGGAAAGTTTCGGCGGCAGCGACTTCGGCTATTTGTCGCTCGGGTTGGTGCTCGAACAATTGGGGCGCAATCTGGTCGCCACCCCGCTCGCGGCGAGTGCCGCGGCGGCGAGCGCGATCGTGCTCGGCGGTTCGGACGACGCCAAGGCGCGCTATCTGCCCCAGATCGCGAGCGGCGCGCTGATCGCGACGCTCGCGGTCGACGAAGGCCCGGTCCACGACCCGAGCCGGATCGCGACGCGCGTCGAGGACGGCAAGCTGAGCGGCACCAAGGCGTTCGTCGCCGAAGGCGATAGCGCCGGGCTGTTCGTCGTCGCCGCGACCGACGGCCTTTATCTCGTGGCGGGCGACGAAGGGGTCGCGCGCGCGCCGCGCCGGATGGCGGATTCGCGCAGCCATGCCGAAGTGCGCTTCGACGCCGCGCCCGCCGAGAAGCTCAGCGTCGCCACCCAGCCGATCATCGACCGGGCGACGGCGGCGGTATGCGCCGAAATGCTCGGGCTCGCGACCCAGGCGTTCGAGACGACGAATGATTATCTCAAGACGCGCGTCCAGTTCGGCCAGCCGCTCGCCAGCTTCCAGGCGCTGCAGCACCGGATGGCGAAGATGTTCACCGAAATCGAGCTGATGCGCTCGGCGGTCGAGGGCGCGTTCGAGGCGATCGACGCGGGCCGGTCGGATCTCGACCAGGCGGTGAGCCTCGCCAAGGCGATCGCAAGCGACACCGCCAAATTGGTGAGCCGCGAGATGATCCAGCTCCACGGCGGCATCGGCATGACCGACGAGCATGACGCGGGCTTTTACATCAAGCGTTCGGCGGTGCTCGAGGCGATGTGGGGCAATGCCGCTTATCACCGCGAGCGGTTCGCGCGGTTGAACGGTTATTGAGTGGCGTGGGGGCTCGGCGCCGACCGACTTGGGCGCCCGGCGCGATCGGTGCGCCACCGTTCACAAAGGCCCTGGCCTTCGCCGGGGCGACCAATGGATCGTGCACGGGGTTCGCCAGCTAATTCACGCGGGACCCCGGCCTCGAGCCGGGGTCCCGCTGCTTCTTCCTAAGTCGCCAGGCGGCAGGCCCCAGTTCGGGCCGGAAGTTGACCTAGGGTATTTCCGGGTGGACGGCGCGCGTGATTTGAAGGACGGGCGCTTTTACCGACGCACATCGTGCGGCTCGAAGCGGGCCATTCGTCCGCGCCGGATGCGCTTTCGCTGCCCGCGTCTTTTTTCGGCGCCGCCGTGGCTTTCGAAAAATCGTTCAGCGAGCGTTGCATAGCTCCGATCCGACCGCCCCTGGTCCGACCCGGAGAAACGTAGCGTTTTGCAACGCGCGTTTTGCTTGACGCCAACGCCTGCCCGATGTTTATTCGAGGATAGGATACGGTGCCCGCGAGTGGCCCGGCTCAGATGGGAGAGATTGATGCAGAAATCGACGCTTCTCGGCGCGTGCGGTGCATCCGCGCTCGCGTTGGTGCTCGTCACTCCGGCCGCCGCGCAGACCGCCCCTGGCGCCGACGCCCCCACGCAAGTCGCCCCCGAGCCCGATACGGCCGATGTCGTCGTCACCGGCACGCTCATCCGCGGCACGCCCGAGGATGCCGCGCTCCCGGTCGACGTGATCGGCTATGACGAGCTCCAGCGTCGCGGCGCGCCCACCGCGCTCGATCTCATCAAGAATTTGCCGAGCTCGAACGGCGTGATCGGTGACGCCAACCAGTTCGACTCGCGCTCGCAAGGCGCCGAGGGCGTGGCGAGCGTCAACCTGCGCGGCCTCGGCCCGCAGCGCACATTGGTGCTTTTGAATGGCCGACGGATCGTGCAGGCCGGCACCGGCATTCCGGTGGTCGACATCAACCTCATCCCGCAAGCGGCGCTCGGCCGCATCGAAGTGCTGAAGGACGGCGCGGCGGCGACTTACGGCTCGGACGCGATCGCGGGCGTGGTGAACTTCATCACCCGCAGCGAGCAGCGCGGCTTCCAGGTCGAGGGCACTTATCGCTACATCCCGGGGTCGGACGGCGATTATACCGGCGGCGTCAGCTATGGGATGAAGAAGGGCGCACTGCAGTTCCTGGCGGCGTTCGGCTATCAGCGCCGCTCCGAACTGCGCACCACCGAGCGCGCTTTCACGGTGCAGCCTTATCAGAACAATCCGCAAGGCGGCTATACGGGCGGCGGCAGCCCGGGCAATTTCGGCTTTGGCGGCACGCTCAACTTCGTGCGCGATTTGGGCTGCACCAATTTGGGCGGCTTCCGCTCGTTGCCGGGCTCGACCACCGATCGCTGCTTCACCAATTTCGGCCAGTTCGACAATCTGGTCGAGCCCGAGGATCGGTATCAGGCCTATCTCGAAACCAAGATCGAGATCACCGACCGACTGACCGCCAATTTCTCCGCGCTCTACGCCTCGTCCTCGACGCGGATCACCACCTCGCCGAGCTATCTGCCGACGCTGCCGCCCTCGGGCTATGCCGCCTCGCCGCTGACGACGGTGCCGGCCAACAACGCGCTGACGATCCAGCAAGCCGCTGGCGCCGGGGTGTTCGCCGTCCCGACTTATGCCCCGGCGCTGCGCGATTATTGCGCCTTCTACGGCGCCGCGGCGGGCTGCGTTACCAACGCCGCCGGCCAGCCGCTCGCGCCCGCGCTCGCTTTCCCGGTGCTGTTCCGGCCCTTCCTGCTCGGCGGCAACCCCTTGTTCCAGCAGGTGCCGGGCAACGACCGCGGCTCGGCGTTCAGCCAGCGCCAGTCCGAACTCACCCGGATCAGCGGCGGGCTGACCGGCGATATCGGCCCCGATCTGACGCTGGAGACGGGCTTCGTCTATTCGGTCTATGATCGCGGGATCGAGGGGACCGATACGTTCGGCGACTTGCTGCAAAACGCGCTCGCCGGCTTTGGCGGGCCGAACTGCCCCTTCGCGACCAGCGCCTCGCGCGCGGGGCTCACCCAGACGCAACTCGCCGCGCTCGCGGGCACCAACGGCTGCACCTATTTCAACCCGTTTTCGACCGCGATCCCGAACAATCCGGTCACGGGGCAAGTCAACGCCAATTTCGCCGGCACCCGCGCGCCCGCCGGTTTCAACCTGACTCCCGGCGCGGGGCTCATCAACGATCTGCCGACGATCGACAATTTTTTCCGCACCAGCCGCAGCGACACGCGCACGAGCAACCTGAGCGCCGATATGGTGCTGAGCGGCAAGACGCCGATCAGGCTACCCGGCGGGGCGCTCTCCTTCGCGATGGGCGGGCAATATCGCCGCGATACCTATGCGGTGCGCTATAATGCCGACGCCAATTTGGCGGTGAACCCCTGCCCGGGCTCGCCGGTCAACCCCAATGCGATTTGCGCGCAGCAAACCGGCGCGCTCGGCTTCTTGGGCACCAACCGCAATACGCGCTTCCAGGGCGAGATTTACGCGCTGTTCGGCGAGCTTCAGGCGCCCGTCACCGATCGGCTCAACGTGCAATTCTCGGTGCGGTATGAAGATTATGGCGGGCGCGTCGGCTCGACCTTCAACCCGCAGGGGCGCGTGCGGTGGCAAGTGACGCCGTGGCTCGCGCTGCGCGGGGGCGGCGGCACCACTTTCCGCGGGCCGCCACCGCAGAATCTCGACGGTCAGGTGACCTCGCTGCAAGTGATCGGCACCTCGTTCCGCGCCATCGACATTCTCGGCAACCCCAATCTCAACCCCGAAAGCGCGACCACTTATGGCGGCGGCATCCTGATCAACCATTCGGGGCTGAACATCAGCGTCGATTATTTCCGCTACGACGTGAATGGGCCGATCGAGGCCGAGCCGGTCGCCGGCATCGTCAATGCTCTTTTCGGCGCGAGCGGCAACGCCAATTGTATGACAGCCGGCTATGAACGCTTGCGTGACCGCTTCAACTTCAGCGGCGGCATTTGCGGCATCGGCAACGTCACGCGGCTGCGTACCTTCCTGCAGAACAACGCCAACGTGACGACGTCGGGCCTTGATTTTCAAGCGGAGTATAAGTGGCGCTGGGGTATGTTCGACTTGGCGTTGGGTGGCAACGGCACTTACGTACTGGAATATAAGACCGGCGACGTTTTCGTCGAAGGGATATTGGTCCAGCCCGCGTTCGACGCGGTCGGCAAGCTCAACTTCCAAACGACCGCTTATCCGCTGCCGCAAGTGAAGGGCTTCGCTTATTTCGACGTCCAGCGCGGGCCGCACAGCGGGCGGCTGCAGTTCAACTATATCGACGGCTATACCGATCAGCGCACCGCCGCGATCTTCGGCCCCAACACCGGCGCGCTCGCCGGGGCGGCGGTGACGGCGGGGCAGAATATCGGCTCGTTCAAGACGCTCGATTTCACTTATCGCCTGGCGCTCAAGGAAACCAAATCGACCTTCTTCGTGTCGTTCCAGAACATGCTCGACGAACAGCCGCCCTTCGCCCGGCTCGATTTCAACTATGATCCCTTCACCGCCTCGCCGCTCGGCTTCAACATGCGCGTCGGCGTGACCCAGCGTTTCTGAGGCGCGAGGCACGTGTAGCGCCCCTTTCGCCGCCGTCCGGACCCGCCGGGCGGCGGTTTTGTTTTAACAGAAGGATCAAGTGGCGTTTCGATCCGAATGAGTTGAGCCATGAAGAACACGTCACCCCGGACTTGGTCGGGGGTCCACCGCGCCGCCTGGTCCTGCGAAGGCCGCGGACAGCACGGATGCCGGACCAAGTCCGGCATGACGGTAAGTGCGAAATCGGGTCGATACGCTGCTCGGACAGAAGGAGCGATTGCCATGGCGAGCCTAGCCGAACCCGCAACCGGCGCCCGCGCGGACCAAGCCGCCGCCGATGCCCGCGCGCTGCGCCTGCGCGGTTGGACGCTCGCGCTGCTGACGCTCGTTTATTTCTTCAGCTTCATGGATCGCTATATCCTGGCGATCCTGCTCGAGCCGATCAAAGCCGATCTGCGGCTGAACGACACCCAATTGGGACTGCTCTCGGGGCTCGCCTTCGCGATCTTCTACGCGACGCTCGGCATTCCGGTCGCCTGGGCGGTGGATCGCTATGCGCGGCGCCCGATCATCGCGGTCGCGCTCGCCTTGTGGAGCGGGATGACCGCCTTGTGCGGCACCGCGACCAACTTCACCCAATTGCTGATCTACCGCATCGGCGTGGGCGTGGGGGAGGCGGGATCGAGCCCGCCCTCGCATTCGATCATCGCCGATCTCTATCCGCCCGAAAAACGCGCCGGGGCGATGGGGATTTATTCGACCGGGGTGGTGCTGGGCGGCGGGTTCGGCGCGATCATCGGCGGCTCGATCGCCGCGGCCTATAATTGGCGCACCGCCATGTATGCGCTGGGCCTGCCCGGCATCGCGCTCGCGCTGATCGTGTGGCTGGTGATGGTCGAGCCCCGCCGCGGGTTGAGTGATCCCGTGCCCTTGGCACCCGCCGCCAAGCCGACGCTCGGCGAGGGGCTGGCGAGCCTCGCGCGCTGCGCGCCGGCGGTGCATCTGATCCTCGCGGTGACGCTCACTTCGCTGATCGGCTATGCGGTCGGCAGCTTCGGGCCGAGCTATTTGCAGCGCTCGCTGGGGATGAGCCTGACGGGCGTGGCGCTGATCTATGCCCCCGGGGTCGCCTTCGCGGGCGCCGCCGGGGGGGTGATCGGCGGCAGGATCGCCGATTGGTGTGGGCGGCGCTGGGGGTTGCACAGCCAGGCGTGGTTCGTCGCGCTGCTCAAGCTCGCCGCGCTGCCCTTCACCATCGCCTTTTATCTGGCGGGTGATTTCGTGACCGGCTTCGCCGCGGTGCTGATGAGCTATCTGCTCGCCTCGAGCTATTTGGGGCCGAGCTTCGCGCTGATCCAGGGCCTGGCGCCGACGCGGATGCGCGCGGTGTGGGCGGCGATCACCTTGCTGGTGATCAATTTGATCGGGCTGGGCGCGGGGCCGACGCTCGCCGGGGTGGTGAGCGATTGGCTGCGGCCGCGCTTCGGCGAGGAATCGCTGCGCTATTCGATGCTGCTGATCTCGCTGCTGACGCCCTGGGCGATCTGGCATTATTGGCGCGCGGGGGTGCTGCTGAAGCGGCGGGCCGGCGCCGGCTGATGTCGCGCGAGCGCGGTTATTGCTTAGTCAGCCCGAATGGATGCCCGCCTTCGCGGGCATGACGGCTAGAGTCTGTCCTATTCGAACGGAACCACCGTTCGTGCCGAGCCCTTCGGCTGGCTGGCAAGCCAGCCGCTCAGGGCAGGCTTCGGCCCTGCGGGCCGAAGTCGAGGCACGTGACCTGAGCGCAGCGCCGGCAGCACGCCCCTCGACTTCGGCGAAGCCGAAGCCTGTCCTCGGGCTTGGCAAAGCCAAGACCCGGGGGCTCGGGGCGAACGGATTAAATCTCAACCAACCAAATTCTAGAGGCCCCCCCATCGTCATTCCCGCGAAGGCGGGAATCCATTCGGGCAGGCCTCGGCCAAGACGCGCCCCCGCTCGGCCTTCGCCCCGGCTCAGCCGCCCGCCAACACCCGATCGTCGAACAGCCCGAAAGCGAGCGTCGAGGCATAGAAAGCGATCGCGCGCTCGCGCGGCATGGTGCCCGCCCATTTGCGCATGTCGAACGCGGCGTTCTGCAGCGCCATCAGCGTTTGCGCGGCGATCAGCGGATCGACCGGGCGCACCGATCCTTCGGCGATGCCGTCGCTCATCAGCCCCGCATAGCGCCGCGCGATCCGATTCGAGCGCGCGACCATCGCCCCGCGCACCTCGCGCGACAGACCCGACAAAGCCGTGGTGCGCATCAGCGGCCCGCGCTCGCTGAACTGGAAATCGAGCAAGGTCGCGATCGCGCTCGACAATTGGTGCCAATGGCTGCCGGGCAGCGCCTCCGCCCGTCGCTGAGCCTCGGCGATGGTGTCGAGGCTGCGCTTGAAACAGGCGATCACCAGATCGTCCTTGGCGTCGAGATGGTGGTAGAAGCTGCCCTTGGTGACGTTCAGCTGCGAGGCGATCTTCTGCACCGAGGCGCCGCGATAGCCGAGCTCGTTGATCAGCCGGGTGGCGGCGAGCAGAAATGCCTCGCGCCCGGGCTCGCTCTCGTCGGCGGCGAGATCGATCAGCGCCGGCGCCCAATCGCTGCCCGGGGCGGCGATGCCGTGCGCGAACACCGCCATCAGCCGCGCCTCGACGCGCGCATATTGATCGGGCTCGTAGCGACCGAGCCAGACGGGAATCCAAAACGTATTCTCGAGCAGCACATGCGCGCGCGCGCCATGGAGATCGGTATGGGCGCGGCTGGGGGCGGGGCCCCAGAGGCTGCGCGTCTTGCGGAACACCTCGCGCCAGCCCCCCATCAGCCGGCCGAGCATCGGCTCTTCCATCGCGCGCAGATCGGAGAGCACCGCGAAGGGTGTCGCCTCGCCGCGCTCGATCCGCGCGAGCCGGGCCATGTTGGCGCTGAGATAATGGGCGACGCGGCGCTCGGGCGTGGGCTCGGCGAGCGCCTCGTCGAGCATCGCTTGCAGACAGTCGAGCGTATGTTCGAAACAAGCGGCGGCCAAATCTTCCTTGCGCTTGAAATAATAAGTCACGCTCGTCGTATTCAGCCCGACGCGGCGCGCGACATCGGCGAAGGTCATGCCCTTGGCGCTTTGTTCGTTGATCGCCTGCGCCGCCGCCGCGAGAATCGCGTCGCGCTTCGCCCGGAAGCGTTTGGTGCTACCGCCCGTTTCGATCGTTTCGATATCGCCCATCATCCGCCAGCTTAGCAAAGTCTTTTCGAAGGACCAGTCCCCAACGGCGCTCGCGAATTCGTATGCGCAAGGGCGGATCATACCCCGCTTTCGGCGCTTTACCGAATAAGCGGTATGGTCTAAGCCTTGCAGCCTGCCAGTTGCGAGGAGGCCCCATGGATTTCACGCTCACCGAACGCGAAACCTATTTCCGCGACCGCGTGCGCGATTTCATCGATCGCGAAATCCGCCCTCGCAACGGTGACTATCACCAGCAGGAAGCCGAGGGCGAACGCTGGAAAGTGATCCCGGTGATCGAGGAAGTAAAGGCCAAGGCCAAGGCCGAAGGGCTGTGGAACTTCTTCATGCCGCCGCATTCGGGCGCGCCGCCGGTGGACGATAGCTTCGAGTTCGAAGGTACCCAGCTCACCAATCTCGAATATGCGCTCTGCGCCGAGGAAATGGGCAAGATCGGCTGGGCGAGCGAATGCTTCAACTGCTCGGCGCCCGATACCGGCAATATGGAAGTGCTGATGCGCTATGGCACGCGCGCGCAGAAAGAGGCGTGGCTGCGCCCGCTGATGAACGGCGAAATCCGTTCGGCCTTCCTCATGACCGAGCCGGCGGTCGCGAGTTCGGACGCGACCAATATCGAAACGTCGATCGTGCGCGACGGCGATCATTATGTGATCAACGGCACCAAATGGTGGTCGAGCGGGGTCGGCGATCCGCGCTGCAAGATCGCGATCGTGATGGGCAAGACCAATCCGGAGGCGCAGCGCCACACCCAGCAGAGCCAGATTTTGGTGCCGCTCGATACGCCCGGGGTCACGATCAAGCGGATGCTCACCGTGTTCGGCTATGATCACGCGCCGCACGGCCATGGCGAGGTCGAGCTGAGGGACGTGCGCGTGCCGGTCGACAATCTGCTGCTCGGCGAGGGGCGCGGGTTCGAGATCGCGCAGGGGCGCCTGGGGCCGGGGCGCATCCATCACTGTATGCGCACGATCGGGGTCGCGGAAACCGCGATCGAGGCGATGGCCAAGCGGCTGCTCACCCGCGTCGCCTTCGGCAAGCGCATCGCCGATCATTCGATCTGGGAACAGCGGCTCGCGCGCGCGCGCATCGATATCGAGATGACGCGGCTTTTGTGCCTCAAGGCCGCCGATATGATGGACAAGGCGGGCAACAAGGCGGCGCAGCTCGAAATCGCGATGATCAAGGTGCAGGCGCCGAATATGGCGCTCGCGATCCTGGACGACGCGATCCAGGCGCATGGCGGCGGCGGCGTGTCGGACGATTTTCACTTGGCGGGCGCCTGGGCGTCGATGCGGACGCTCCGCTTCGCCGACGGGCCGGACGAAGTCCACAACCGCGCGATCGCCCGCCACGAGTTCGGCAAATTCGCCGATCTGCCCGACGCCGTCGCGGCGAAGGCGGCGGTGCGGCGGTAGGGCTCAGGCACCTATGTATCATTTGGCCCTCTCCCCTTCAGGGGAGAGGGTTGGGAGAGGGGCGATAAAGAGAGCGGCGGGTGTAAGTTCGGCCCCTCTCCCCGACCCTCTCCCCTAAAGGGGAGAGGGAGTTACGTGAAAGCCGCCATCCTGTTCGAACCCAAATCGGACCTCGTGATCGAGGACGTCCGCATCGATTCGCCCGGCCCCCGCGAAGTGCTGATCCGCACCGCCGCCTGCGGGGTGTGCCGATCGGACCTGCATTTCGTCGACGGCAGCTTCCCCCACCCGGTGCCGACCGTACCCGGGCATGAAGCGGCGGGCGTGGTCGAGGCGGTGGGGTCGGACGTCGCGCGGCTTCGGCCCGGCGATCATGTGATCACCTTCTTCACCGTTTTCTGCGGCAGCTGCGAGATGTGCGTCACCGGGCGCCCCTCGCTCTGCGTCGATCCCTCGACCCGCCGCCCCAAGGGCGCGCCGCCGCGCCTGGCGCGCGCCGACGGCACCCCGCTCGCGCCCTTCCTCAACCTGTCGGCCTTCGCCGAAGCCATGCTGGTGCATGAAAATGCCTGTGTCGCGATCAGCAAGGACATGCCGCTGACCCAGGCCGCGCTGCTCGGCTGCGCGGTGATCACCGGGGCGGGGGCGATATTCAACGACAGCCGGCTGCGCGCCGGCGAGACGGTCGCGGTGATCGGCTGCGGCGGCATCGGCCTCGCCGCGATCAACGCCGCCAAGATCGCGGGCGCCTCGCAGATCATCGCGATCGATCCGGTGGCGGAGAAACGCGCGCTCGCGACGCGGCTGGGCGCGACCCACGGCTTCGCGCCCGACGAGCCCGATCTCTTCAAGAAGCTGATCGCGCTCACGCAGGGGGGCGTGGATTATGCGATCGAGGCGGTCGGGCGGCCCGAGACCGCCGAGCTCGCTTGGACTTTGCTCAAGCGCGGCGGCACCGCGACGATCCTGGGGATGATCGCCCCGGGCAAGATGGTGAGCCTGCCCGGCCCGAGCTTCCTCACCGGCAAGCGCCTGCAAGGCTCGCTGCTCGGCTCCACTCGCTTCCCGATCGACATGCCGCGGCTGGTGCGGCTTTATCTGGACGGCAAGCTCGATCTCGATACTTTGGTCGCCGAGAAAATTCCGCTCGCGGGCGTGAACGGCGCGCTCGCGGCGCTGCGCCAGGGGGACACGGTGCGCTCCGTGATCGAATTCGCATGACGGCGGAAGAGCAGATGGTCGGCACGCTCCCCGTGCCTGCCGACGATCCGATCGATCCCGCCAAAGTCGCCGCCTGGATGGCCGAGCATGTCGGCGTGGCCGGGGCGGTGCGGCTCGAAAAATTCAAGGGCGGGCAATCGAACCCGACTTATAAACTGATCACCGAGCACGGGTTGTTCGTGCTGCGCCGCCAGCCCTTCGGCAAATTGCTGCCGAGCGCCCATGCCGTCGACCGCGAATATCGGTTGATCGCGGGGCTCCACCCGACCGGCTTTCCGGTGCCCAAACCCTATGGGCTGTGCGACGACCCCGAGGTGATTGGCAGCAAATTCTATGTGATGGCTTTGGTGGAGGGGCGGAACCTGTGGGACGGCTCGCTCCCCGAGTTGACGCCCGCCGCCCGCCGCGATCATTACCATGCGATGATCGACACCCTCGCCGCGCTCCACAATACCGATTATGCGGCGGCGGGGCTCGAGGATTATGGCAAGCCCGGCAATTATTTCGAGCGTCAGGTCGCGCGCTGGACCAAGCAATATCGCGCTTCGGAAACCGAACACATGCCCGATGTCGAGGCATTGATCGACTTCCTGCCGCGCACCGTGCCCGAGCAAACGCGCACGTCGATCGTCCATGGTGATTACCGCATCGACAATATGATCTTCGCGGGCGACGCGCCACGCGTGATCGCGGTGCTCGACTGGGAACTCTCGACGCTCGGCGATCCGCTGGCCGATTTCAGCTATTTCCTGATGAATTGGGTGACCCCGGCCGATGGGCGTTCGGGGATCATGGGCCTCGCCGGCGCCGACAGCGGCATTCCGACGATGGAGGAGGCCGTCGCGCGCTACGCGGCCGCCACGGGGCGCGATGGCGTGCCTGATCTCGACTGGTATTTCGCTTATAATTTATTCCGGCTGACGGGGATCGTCCAAGGCATCAAGAAGCGCATCGTCGATGGCACCGCCTCGAGCGCGCAGGCCGCCAAGACGGCGGAGCGCGTCGGCCCGCTCGCGGCGGCGGCGTGGCAGTTCGCGCAACGGGCGGGGGCGTAGGGGCAATGAATGCCCTCTCCCCTTCAGGGGAGAGGGTTGGGAGAGGGGCGGGGCAGCAGGGCGGCGGTCGCCATACCGGCCCCTCTCCCCGGCCAGTTTGGGGTCAACCGTGCCCCGCACGGTTGAGGATTGTCCGGGGGACAATCCGACCCCAAACTCCCCTAAAAGGGAGAGGAAGTAATGTCGCAATTCGATCTCACCGGCCAAGTCGCCATCGTCACCGGCTCGTCGCGCGGAATCGGCAAGGCGAGCGCTTACGAACTCGCCGAACATGGCGCGAAGGTCGTCATCTCCAGCCGCAAACAGGATGCGTGCGACGCGGTCGCCGAGGAATTGAACGGCAAGTTCGGCGAAGGCACCGCCATCGCGGTCGCGGCGAACATCTCGGACAAGGCGGGCCTGCAGCATTTGGTCGACGAAACGCGCCGCGCCTTCGGGCGGATCGACGTGCTCGTCTGCAACGCCGCGTCCAATCCCTATTATGGCCCGCAAGAAGGTATTAGCGACGAACAATTTCGTAAGATCCTCGACAACAACATCGTCTCGAACCATTGGCTGATCGCGATGGTCGCGCCCGAGATGCGCGCGCGGCGGTCGGGATCGATCATCATCGTCTCGTCGATCGGCGGCTTGCGCGGCTCGACCGTGATCGGCGCTTATTGCATCAGCAAGGCCGCCGATATGCAGCTCGCGCGCAATTTGGCGCATGAATTCGGGCCCGATAACGTGCGGGTGAATTGCATCGCGCCGGGCCTCATTAAAACCGATTTCGCCAAGGCGCTGTGGGAAGATCCGGTGCGGATCGAGGCCGCGAACAAGAGCGTGCCGCTGCGCCGCATCGGCGAGCCGCACGAAATCGCCGGCGCGGTCGTGTTCCTGGCGAGCCAAGCGTCGAGCTTCATGACCGGGCAGACGATCGTGCTCGACGGCGGGGTGACGATTTGACCGGCAAGGTACGACATTGAACCGTCACCCCGGCGAAGGCCGGGGTCTCTCGATGGCAGAGAGATGCCGGCTTTCGCCGGCATGACGCTCAAGCGGCAAGGGGAGGGAGCATGCGTTTCACCGGCAAATCGATCATCGTCACCGGCGCCGCCTCGGGGATCGGCGCCGCCGCTGCGCGGCTGTTCGCCGCCGAGGGCGGGGCGGTGCTCTGCGCCGATTGGGCCGAGAGCGTGCGCGACACCGCCGAAGCGATCACCGCCGCCGGCGGGCGCGCCGAGGCGCTGCGGATCGACGCGGGCCGCGAGGAAGACGTCGTCGCCGCCGTCGCCAAGGCCTGCGACGCTTTCGGCGGGCTCGACATTTTCTTCGCCAATGCCGGGATCTCGGGCGGCATGGCCAATATCTTCGATACCACGCCCGAACTGTTCGCCGAGGTGCTGCGGGTGAATTTGATCGGCCCCTTCCTCGCGGTCAAGCACGCCGCGCCGAAGATCGCCGAGCGGGCCAGGGAAACGGGGGGCGGCGCGCTGGTGCTCACCGCGAGCGTCGCGGGCATTCGCTCGGGCGCGGGGTCGCCGGCTTATTCGGCGTCAAAGGCGGGGGTGATCAATCTGGCGCAAGTCGCCGCGCAGCAGCTGGCGGGCAGCAACGTGCGGGTGAACGCGCTCTGCCCCGGCCTCACCGAAACGGGGATGACCAAGCCGACCTTCGATTATGCGCGCGAGGCGGGCAAGATGGAGAAGATCGGCCGGCTCAATCCGCTGCGCCGCGCGGCGCAAGCCGAAGAACTCGCGCGCGCCGCGCTGTTCCTGGCGTCGGACGAGGCGAGTTACGTCAATGGTCAGGCGCTCGCGGTCGATGGCGGTTTGTCGTCGAGCCATCCCGTCATCCGCCAGGAGTTCGGCAAGACGGCGGTTTGACTTCGCCCGCGCCGGGGAACCTTCACGCGTTCGCCACGTTGCGAGCGAACCGCCGCGAAGGGGAAATATCATGAAGAAATTGATCGCGGCCAGCGCCGCGCTGAGCTTGATCGCGCTGCCGACCGTGGCGACCGCAGCCCCGGGCGCCAGCGCCGCCGCGCCGCTGTCGCTCGCCAACGCCGCGCCGGTGCGTGCCGCGCCCAAGGGCGGCAAGGCCAAGGTTTCGAACGCCGGGATCGCGGTGTTCGCGGTGCTCGTCGTCGGCGGCGCGGTTGCCGCGCTGGCGGTGATCGCCGGCACGCGCGATCAGGGCAATGGCAACGGCGTTCCCGTCAGCCGCTGAGGCGATCTAGGCCGAGCACCCCGCCGTCGCCCCCGCGCGACGGCGGGTTGTTTTTCCGACACCTTCGCGCGGCCGTCATCGGAAGGGCTTGCATCGCGCGCGGCTTATGCCGACAGCCCCCGCGGCTGGAGGTGACCATGCGCTTGATTTTCCTTGCTCCGATGCTCGCGCTGGGCGGCCAAGCCGCGCCGCCGGCGCTCCCCGTGCCGCCCATCGTATCGACGCCGCCGGCGAGCGCCGGCACTGCCCCGACGCGGCTGCTCGTCGCGCCGCGCTTCGGGCCGGCGCGGTGCATCGGCGGCGATAGTCCCGCACTCACGCTCGCGCCACGCCTGGCGGTCGAGGCGGGGTGGTCGGGGACCAACGCCCCGCCGGTGACGCTGAGCTTCGCGATCGACGCGACCGGCCGGCCGCATGACATCGAACGGCGCGGGCAGGGCGATTATGACGGGCGCTTCCAGGCCGCGCTCGCCGTGGCGCGCTTCGCGCCGGGCGTCGCCAAGGGCTGCACGATCAGCGTCACGCGCCAAAGCTATGGCCTGAGCGAGGCGCCGCGCGCGCTGGCGATCGAGGCGCTGTTCTTCGGCGGCGTGCGCGAGCCGGCGTTGATCGACGCTGTCTTCGGCGGCGCGCCCTCGAACTGCCGCGTCGTGCCATCACCCCGCGTGACGCATTTTCCTGAATTCAACCGCCTGGCGCGGACGCCGGGCACAGCGTCTTGGACGATCCTGGGCTATGATCTCGACGCGCGCGGGCGCGTGCGCGGCGCGAAGGTGGAGGCGAGCAGCGGCGATGCCGAGCTCGATCGCGCGGGGCTGCGGGCGCTCGGCGCCTCGCGCTTCCAAGGGCCGGCGCGCCAAGGCTGCCTGTTCCGCTATTCGCGCGGTGCGGGCCAGCCGCTCGCCGCGCCGGAAAAGCCGCCGCGCACCGCCTTCAAGCTGCCCGGCGGCTGTCCGGAGGACATTCACGCGCGCTGGCTTGCGCCGCCCCGGCCGCGCTTTCCCGAAGCCTTTCGCGCGCGCCATATCGAGGGTTGGGCGGTGATCGGCTTCGACGTCGCGCCTTGGGGCCAACCGGGCAATGCCCGCGTGCTCAACGCCGAGCCGGCGGCGGTGTTCGGCGAGGCGGCCAAGGCGGGGATCGAACAGGCGCGGCTGCGGGTGGATGGCGACGGCTATCGCGGCTGCGTGGAACATGTCCGCTTCCGCATCGGCGAGCCGGGCGAGCCGGAATCGGCGCGGGTGGATTAGGGCCAATTGCGGAAACGCGGCTTAGCTCCTCCCCTGTAAGGGGAGGTGGCAGTCGCGTCAGCGACTAACGGAGGGGTGTCCCCGGCGGATAGAGGGCGGTACCCCTCCACCACGCTTCGCGTGGTCCCCAGTTCAGGGTCGGATCGTCCCCCGGACGATCCTTGACCGTGCGGGGCACGGTCAACCCTGAACTCCCTATGGGGGAGGAGCTTTTGCCGTCGAGCCATTGGTTCGGTGTGATCGCAAACAGCTCCAAACGCCCAATCAGCCCCCGCGCAGCCGAATCAACCCCTCTTGCGCGGTGCTCGCCACCAGCCGGCCGTCGCGCGCGTAAACGCGGCCGCGGTTGAAGCCGCGCCCGTGCCCGCCCCAGGGGCTGTCGCACACGTAAAGCAGCCAATCATCGGCGCGGAAAGGCTCGTGGAGCCAGACCGCGTGATCGAGGCTCGCGGTCTGCAAGGGGTGGGTCATCCAATTCACCCCATGCGGCAGCAGCGCGGTGCCGAGCAGCGCCATGTCGGAGGCATAGGCCAGGATCGCGCGGTGCAGCGCGGGATCGTCGCCGATCGGCGCGGCGATGCGGAACCAGCTCGCCTGCCACGGGTCGCTCTTGGTCGGCTCGAAGGGGTTGCGCGGGTTGACCGGGCGTTGCTCGATCGGACGCGCGCGCAAAAAGCCGCGGCGGAATTTCTCGGGCACGTGCTCGGCCATCGCGCGGCGCAGGTCGAAATCGCTCGTGAGCGTCTCGGGCGCGGGGACCTCGGGCATCGGCTCCTGATGCGCGAGGCCCGCTTCGGGGCGTTGGAGCGAGACGGTCATGCTCAGGATCGGCACGCCCTTTTGCATCGCGATCACCCGCCGCGTCGCGAAGCTGCCGCCGTCGAAATCGCGCACCACGCGGTAGATGATCGGGTGATCCTCGGCGCCGGGGCGCATGAAATAGGCGTGGAGCGAATGGGCGATCTTGGGCGCCTCGGTCGAGGCTTGCGCGGCTTGCAGCCCTTGCGCGATCACCTGCCCGCCGAACACGCGCCCGAACCCCTCGCGCCGGCTCGCGCCGCGATAGAGATCGGTGTCGAGCTCCTCGATCGTGAGCAGCGCGCAAAGTTCGGCGGCGAGTGTTTCGGGTGTTGAGTCGGTCAATGTTACCCCCTTCAGATCCTCCCCAAAGCACCGCTTTGGGGAGGGGGGACCATCGCGTAGCGATGGTGGAGGGGCGCTCCCAGGCGCCACCGGCGTTGCCCCTCCACCGCCTTCGGCGGTCCCCCTCCCCAAGCAAGCTTGGGGAGGATTTTAGTAGCCTGCCGCGCGCGCGAGTTGATCGGCGTGATAATTGCTGTCGCCGAAGGTCTCCGCCAGCACCCGCGCGCGCTTCATGTAGAAGCCGATGTCGTAAGCGTCGGTCATGCCGATGCCGCCGTGCATCTGGATGCCCTCTTGCACGCTGAGCGTGGTCGCGAGGCCGGTCATGGCCTTGGCGACGTGTACCGCTTGGTCGGCGCGCGCGTCGCCCGCGTCGAGCAATTGCTGCGCCTTGAGCACGGCGGCGCGCGCGACTTCCATCTCGCTATAGAGATGCGCCGCGCGGTGCTGGAGCGCCTGGAAGCTGCCGATCCGCACGCCGAATTGCTTGCGCTCCTTGAGATAGTCGATCGTCATGTCCATCGCGCCGCCGCCGACGCCGAGCAATTCGGCCGAGGCCCCCGCGCGCCCCGCGCGCAGCAGCCGGGCGAGCGGTTCGGCGCCGTGATCGATCTCGCCCACCACCGCATCGGCATCGACCTCGACCCCATCGAAGGTCAGCCGCGCGGCGATGCTTGCGTCGGTCAGCCGCTCGGGCGTGGCTTCGAGGCCTGCCGCGCCGCGCTCGACCGCGAACAGCGTGATCCCCTCGGGCTCGTCGGGAGCGCCCGCGGTCCGCGCGGCGACGAGCAGCACGTCCGCGACATGGCCATGGGTCACGAATTGCTTGGTGCCGCTCAGGCGGAAGCCGTTGCCCGCGCGCTCGGCTTTTAGCGCGATGCCGCCGCCATGTTTGGCGCGTTCGTCGATCGCGAGCGCGGCGACCGTTTCGCCCGCCAGGATCCCCGGGAACCAGCGCGCGGCGTGCGGGGTGGCCTTGAGCGCCTCGACCGCCGCCACCGCCGTGGTGAGGAAGGGCGAGGGGGCGAGGTTGCGCCCGATCTCCTCGAGCACCACGCCGGCCTCGACATGGCCCAAGCCGAGCCCGCCCTGATCCTCGCCGATGAGGATGCCGGTGAAGCCCATGTCGGCGAATTGCTTCCACAGATCGCGGCTGAAGCCATCGGGGTCGGCGCTGTCGCGCAGGTCGCGCAAATGCCGCACCGGGGCTTGCTCGCGCACGAAATCGCGGGCGGTGTCGCGGAGCAGGCTTTGGTCTTCGGTGAGGTAAAGGGGCATCGATTTCTCCTCTCTAGCCCTCTCCCGCGAGCGGGAGAGGGTTGGGTGAGGGCGAAGCGGGCGCCGTCGCCCTGCCGCATCGCCCCTCACCCGACCCCGCCCATGGCGGGGGCTTGGTTGTCACGCGCTCGGCAGCTCCAGAATGCGCTTGGCGACGATGTTCAGCTGCACCTCGCTCGTGCCGCCCTCGATCGAATTGGCCTTGGTCCGCAGCCAGGCGCGCGCGGCGGCGCCCTGGTTCGAGCGCGCGCTTTCCCATTCGAGCGCGTCCGAGCCGCCGGCGGCCATCATCAGCTCGTGGCGCGCCTTGTTGAGCTCGGTGCCGTAATATTTCATCATCGAGGGTTGCGCCGGGTGCGCCTGGCCCGCTTTCAGCTCGTCGATAAAGCGTTCGGACATCATGCCGAAGGCGCGCGCGCGCACCTCGAACAGCGCGATTTGCGCGCGCAGCAGCGGATCGGCGAGCCGTCCTTGCGCATCGAGCCCGATCGTCGCGAGCGCGCCTTCGATCAGCGGATTGCCGCTGACGGTGCCGAGCCCCATGCCGCTGATCATCTCGCGCTCATGGCCGAGCAGATATTTGGCGACGTCCCACCCCTTGTTGATTTGGCCGACGACGTTCGCCTTGGGCACGCGAACATTGTCGAAGAAGGTCTCGCAAAAGGGCGAATAGCCGCTGATCAGCAGGATCGGCCGGGTGGTGACGCCGGGCGAGGCCATGTCGAACAGGATGAAGCTGATGCCATTATGCTTGTCGCCCTTGTCGGTGCGGACCAGGCAGAAAATCCAATCGGCCTTGTCGGCATAGCTCGTCCACACTTTCTGGCCGTTGATGATGAAATCATCGCCGTCTTCCTCCGCCGAAGTGGCGAGGCTTGCCAGGTCCGAGCCGGCATTGGGTTCCGAATAGCCCTGGCACCAGCGAATCTCGCCGCGTGCGATCTTGGGGAGATGTTCCTGCTTCTGCGCCTCGGTGCCATATTTGAGCAACGCCGGCCCGAGCATCGAAATGCCGAACGAGTTGAGCGGGCTGCGGCATTTGAGCGCGGCCATTTCCTCGCGCAGGATCTTTGTTTCGGCCGGGGAGAGGCCGCCGCCGCCATATTGGCTCGGCCAGTCGGGCACCGTCCAGCCGCGCGACGCCATCGCGTCGAGCCACTCCCTTTGCCCCGGCTTGAAGCTGGGGTTGCGCCCGCCCCAGCAGATATCGTCCTCGCCCCGGATCGCCTCGCGCATTTCGCTCGGGCAATGCGCCTCCAGCCAGGCGCGGGTTTCGGCGCGGAAGGTTTCGAGATCGGTCATGGGATACTCCCGGTGATGCAATTGGGCAGGCAGAACCCAAAAATCCTCCCCGCGCGCGGGGAGGGGGACCAAGGCGCGTAGCGGCTCGGTGGAGGGGGTAGGCTATTGTTCCCCGCCCCCTCCACCATGCTTCGCATGGTCCCCCTCCCCGTAAACGGGGAGGATTTTAAATGCGTCGTCAATTGAACCGCCCGCCGCTCTCGGCCTTGCTCTTCAGCAACTCGGCCACCGCGAAGCCGTGCTTCTCCAGCCCGGCGACGATCTTCTTCGCGCCCTCGGTATCGGCCCAGAACATCGGGCCGCCGCGATAGACGGGCCAGCCATAGCCATAGATCCACACGACATCGATGTCGCTCGCGCGCTGCGCCATCTTTTCTTCCAGGATCAACGCGCCTTCGTTGACCATCGGATAGAGCGTGCGCTCGACGATTTCTTCGTCGCTGATCTCGCGCTTGGCGAGGTTCGATTTGGCGCGAAAATCCTCGATGATCTCGGCGACGCGGGGGGAAGGCGAGGGGTTGCGCTTCTCGTCATAATCATAGAAGCCCGCGCCCTTTTTCTGGCCCCAGCGGCCTTCGGCGCAGAGCGCGTCGCGGATATTCTCGATCCGGCTGGGGTCGCGGTGCCAGCCGATGTCGACGCCGGCCAGGTCGCTCATCTGGAACGGCCCCATCGGCATGCCGAATTCGACGTGGACGCGGTCGATCTGCTCGGGGGTCGCGCCTTCCATCAGCAGCTTGTTCGCCTCGACTTGGCGCGGCATCAACATGCGGTTGCCGATGAAGCCGTGGCAGACCCCGGCGACCACCGCGACCTTCTTGATCTTCTTGGCGAGCGCCATCACCGTCGCGAGCACATCGTCCGCCGTCTTGGCGCCGCGCACCACTTCGAGCAGCTTCATGACGTTGGCGGGCGAGAAGAAGTGCATGCCCACCACGTCTTGCGGGCGGCTGGTCGAGGCGGCGATCTCGTCGATGTTCAAATAGCTGGTGTTCGAGGCGAGGATCGCGCCCGGCTTGGCGATTTTGTCGAGCTTGCCGAACAGCTCCTTCTTCACGTCCATATTTTCGTAAACCGCCTCGATGATCAGGTCGCAATCGGCGAGATCGTCCAGGCTGAGCGTTGGGGTGAGCGCGTTCATCGCCGCTTCCACCTGCTCGGGCTTGAGCCGGCCCTTGGCCGCGCTCGCCTCGTAATTCTTGCGGATCACGCCGGTGCCGCGATCGAGCGCGTCTTGCGCCATTTCGACGATGGTCACCGGGACGCCCGCCGAGAGGAAGTTCATGCTGATCCCGCCGCCCATCGTGCCCGCGCCGATCACGCCGACCTTGTTGATCGGGCGCAGCGCGATGTCGTCGGCGATGCCGTCGATCTTCGCCGCCTTGCGCTCGGCGAAGAAGATGTGGCGCATCGCGGCGGATTGCGTGCCGAACATCAGCTTCATGAAGCTTTCGCGCTCGAACTTGATGCCTTCCTCGAAGCTGGAGCCATCCGCCGCTTTTTCGACACAGGCGATGTTGGCGGCGGGCGCGTCGAAACCGCGGAAGCGCTTGGCGTTTTCTTTCTTGAACGCTTCGACCGCTTCCGGATCGGGGGCGGCGGTCTTTTCGCTCGCGCGCGGGAGTGGGCGGACATCGGCGACTTCGCGCGCGAAGGCGACCGCGTCCTCGACCAGCCTGGCCTCGCCCGCGAGCCGGTCGATCAGCCCCGCCTGCTGGGCGAGCGTGGCGCCGATCGGATCGCCCTTGGCGGTCAGTTCCAAAGCGAGCTTGACGCCCGCCAGGCGCGGCAAGCGCTGGGTGCCGCCGGCGCCGGGGAGCAGGCCGAGCTTCACTTCGGGCGTGCCGATCTGGGCGCTCGGCACCGCGATGCGATAGTGGCAGGCGAGCGTCACTTCGCACCCGCCGCCGAGCGCGGTGCCGTGGATCGCGGCGACGATCGGCTTGTCGGCGGCTTCCACCATGTCGAGCAATTGCGGCAGGAGCGGCTCGACCGGGGGCTTGCCGAATTCGGTGATGTCGGCGCCGGCGAAAAAGGTCTTGCCCTTGCACGCGATCACCATCGCTTTCACGCCCGCGTCGGCGAGGCCGGCTTTCACCGCCGCGTCGAGCCCGGTGCGCACCGCGGCGCCGAGCGCGTTGACCGGGGGATTGTCCGAGAAAATGACGAGCACGTCGTCATGGCGTTCGGTGGTGATGGGCGAGGTCATGGTTGCTCCTGTTCGCTTTCAGTCCGTCGCCCCAGCGAAAGCTGGGGCCTTGGTGGCATGAGGCCCCAGTGTTCGCTGGGGCGACGCGCTTAGGTCAGCGCCGAATAAATCATCGTCTTCAGCTCGCGCCGGATCGGATAAGTGCTGGAGGGGCGAAGCTGGGTCATGAACACCATGTGGACGCGCTCGACCGGATCGATGAAGAAAGCGGTCGAAAACATGCCCCCCCAATAATATTCGCCGACCGATCCCGGCATCATCGATCGCACCGGATCGATATTCACCGCGAACCCCAGCCCGAAGCCCGTGCCCGCGTTTTGCGTCTCGCTGAACAAGGATTTCGACATCGACGCGAGATCGGCGCCCCCGGGCAGATGGTTCTGCGTCATCAGCTCCATCGTCTTGCGGCTGACGAGGCGCACGCCGTCGAGCGTGCCGCCATTCAGGCACAAGGTGCAGAAACGGTGATAATCGAGCGCGGTCGAGACCAGCCCGCCGCCGCCCGAGAGCAGCTTGGGCCGATGCGCCCAGGCGCTCGCGGCGCCGCGATCCCAGAGCTTCTTGCCGCCGGGGACGAAGTCATAGCAATCGACCAGCCGATCGATCTTGTCCTCGGGCACTTGGAAGAAGGTGTCGTGCATCCCGAGCGGCGCGAAAATCCGGTCGTGGAAAAAGGCGTCGAGCGTCACGCCCGAAACCCGCTCGATCACCGCGCCGAGCACATCGGTCGCGACCGAATAATTCCAGGCGCTCCCCGGCGAGAATTCCAGCGGCAACTTGCCGAGCGCGGCGACGAAGCTGGCTAGATCATGGTTGCCGAACCAATTCTCCAGCTTCTGCTCGCGATAAGCGGCGTCGACATTGGAGCGGTTTTGGAAACCATAGGTCAGCCCGCTGGTGTGGCGCAGCAGATCGACCATCCGCATCGGCTCGGCGGTGGGCTTGGTCGCGAAGGGCACGCCCGCGCCGCCGCCATTGTAAACGCCCAGCCCCTTGAACTCGGGCAAGACATGGTGAACCGGCGTATCGAGCGCGACCTTGGCCTCTTCCACCAGCATGATGAAGGCGAGACTCGTGATCGGCTTGGTCATGCTCGCGATTCGAAACAGCGAGGCTTCGGTCACCGCGCCGCCTTCCTCGCGCGCCTGGCCGAGATGGCTGAAATGCGCGATCTGGCCGTCGCGCGCGATCAGGATCTGGGCGTTGGGCAGCAGCCCGGGCGCGACGTAACGCGCGTTCAGCAGCGTATCGATCCGCGCCAGCCGCGCCGCGTCGAAGCCCAAGCCTTGCGGGTCCGCCAGTGCCATGCTCGCCATACCCCTATTTCGAAACCGGCCCTTCTATTGCCTTGAGCGGCGGCCAAATCAACTCTAACTTGCGCGCGAGATCGGCCTGAAGAGCCGAACGTCCGATGGAGAGATGCGCGCGATGACCAGCCTTGGCGAACCCCTGATCGCGCTCGACCCCGCCTGGCCCAAGATGAGCCTCGCCGAGATCGAGGCGCTGCTCACCGCGCCCGGGGCGCGGTTCGAGATGGAGACGGTCGAGATCGGGGGTGTGCCGACGCGGGTGTGGAAGAACGCGCCGCCGCATCTGGGGCTGCTCGTGCAATATTCGCGGGCGCACGGCGCGCGCGAATTCGTGATCCATGAGGATGAGCGGGTGACCTATGAAGCGCATTTTCGCGCGGTCGCCGCGCTCGCGCATCATCTCGTCGGGCTCGGCGTTCGTCCCGGCGACCGCGTGGCGCTCTGCGCGCGCAACCTGCCCGAATGGCCGGTGATCTTCTTCGCGATCGTCGCGATCGGTGCGATCGTGGTGCCCTTGAACGCCTGGTGGACGGGGGCCGAGCTCGAATATGGCCTCGCCGATTCGGGGGCGCGGCTGCTGTTCGTCGATGCCGAGCGGCACGATCGGCTGCGCGATCATTATGCCGCGCTCCCCGCGCTCGAGCGTGTTTATGTGCTGCGCGCGCGCGAGCCGCTCGCCCCGCCCGCCGAGGCGTTCGAGTCGCTGATTGGCACCCCGCATGACTGGGGCGCGCTCCCCGACCGGGCGCTCCCCGCCGTGGCGCTCATGCCCGAGACCGAGGCGACGATCTTCTACACCAGCGGCACCACCGGCAATCCCAAGGGGGCGCTCGGCACCCACCGCAATCTAGTGACCAATATTTTCTCCAGCGGCTATTCGGGCGCGCGCACCTTGCTGCGGCGCGGCGACCCGATCCCGACCGCGACCGAGCCGCGGAAAATGCTCACTTGCATCCCGTTGTTCCACGTCACCGCTTGCAGCGCGGGGATGATGGGCGCGGTCGCGAGCGGATCGACGCTCATTTTCATGCGCAAATGGGATGCGGTGCGGGCGATGGAGATCATCGAGCGCGAGCGCGTCCACGCGACCGGGGGCGTGCCGACGATCGCCTGGCAATTGCTCGATCATCCCGAGCGCCACAAATATGACCTGTCGAGCCTGGAAAGCATTGCCTATGGCGGTGCGCCCTCCGCGCCCGAACTGGTCAAGCGCATCTACACCGAATTCGGCGCGCTGCCCGGCAATGGCTGGGGGATGACCGAGACGATGGCGACCGTCACCGGCCATGCGGCGGAAGATTATCTCAACCGCCCGACCAGCGCCGGCGCGGCGGTCGCGGTCGCCGATCTGAAGATCATGGACGAAAGCGGCGCGCGCGAACTGCCGGTGGGCGAAGTCGGCGAGCTGTGGGCGCGCGGGCCGATGATCGTGAAAGGCTATTGGAACAAGCCCGAGGCGACGGCGGCGACGTTCGTCGACGGCTGGGTGAGGACGGGCGATCTCGCGCGGCTCGACGAGGAAGGCTTCCTCTATATCGTCGATCGCGCCAAGGACATGATCATCCGGGGCGGCGAGAATATTTATTCGAGCGAGGTGGAGAACGTGCTCTATGCCCACCCGGCGGTGAGCGACGCCGCGCTGATCGGCCTGCCGCACCGCACGCTGGGCGAGGAGCCGGCGGCGGTGGTCCATTTGGCGAGCGGCACCAGCGCGAGCGAGGCGGAATTGCAGGCCTGGGTGCGGCGGCATCTGGCGGCGTTCAAAGTGCCGGTCGCGATCCGCTTTTCCGACGAAACGCTGCCGAGAAACGCCAACGGCAAGATTTTGAAGCGCGAGCTGAAGGCGTTCTTCGCCGATCGGCTGGAGGCGGCGGCTTAGGGGTGGGGGGCCTCCCCGCGCATTCACACCAATAATCGCGTCGCGACGCCAAGCGGCGGCCCGGCGGCGGCGAGACGCTCGTCGAGCGTCCAGAGCGTGCTTCCCTGGTCCGCAGCGATGGCGAGGTGGAGGGCGTCGCCGGCGCGAAGTGCGAGCTTATGTTGATCGGCGAATGCCGCCGCGACCCGGAAATGTTCGGGGGTGACGGCAAGCATGGTGAAGCTTTCGGTGACGAGCCTGCGGAACATGGCAAGGATCGCCGCCCTTTGATCGAGCGACAATTTTTGCATACGAACCTTGATCGCCAGCGCTGAAGACGTCTCCGTGATCGACCAATCGCTGATGAAGAGTTGGCCCGGGTCTCGAGCGGCGAGAAACGCGTGCGCCGTGCTCGTTTTTGCCTCGTTCGTCAGCGCCGCGACGATCAGCGACGTGTCGAGATAGTGCATCAATAGCGGTCGCCGTCTCGCATCGCCCGCACGAACTCGGCCGCGCTCTCGGATTGGGGCGGCAGGGTCGCGGTGAGCGCTTGGAGCAGTGCGATGTCGATCGGCTCACGCGGCCGAGCGACCGGGGATAGCCGCGCGACGGGCTTGCCGCGTCGGCTGATGTCGATCGAAGCGCCCGCTTCGACCTGGTCGACCAATTCGCTCAACCGGGCTTTCGCGTCGGCCAGATTGATCGTCGCCATCACGTGCTCCTGACCATCCATATGGTCATATAGCGCGCGGGACCCTGCGCCGCTACCCAGCTCGGCCGCCACAACGAGCGGTTGCGCGCCGTAAACGCGAAGACCGCCCGCGCGCGCGAAGCGCTTACTTCAGCGTTTCCAGATAAGCGATGATCGCCTTGCGGTCCGCCGGATCCTCGACCGACTGGCCCATTTTATTGCCCGGGGCATAGGTTTGCGGATCGGTGATATAGGCGTCGATGCGATCGGGGCTCCACACCCCGCCCAGCTTCTTCAGCGCGTCCGAATAGTCGAAGCCCGGCACGCTCGCGACCGCGCGGCCGACGACGCCGCGGTGCATCGGGCCGATCTTGGGCTTGTCGACCGCGTGACACAGGCCGCATTTTTCCTCCCACGCCTCCTTGCCCTGCGCGACGAGCGCGGCGTCGTCCTGCGGCGGCGCCGGCCTGGCGAGCGCGACCGCGGCGGGCAGGGCGGGAAGCAGGGCGAGAATCCAGGCTAGGCGCATGACGGTCCTTTCGCGCGCGACGATCGGGGCCGTCCTAGCGCGCCGGGTCGCGCGCGGCTTGCGCGAAACGCGCAGCAAGCGTGCCGCGCGGGCGCGCGAAGGCCATCGTCGAAAGACCATCGTCGAAAGACCATCGTCGATAGAGACGCGGCTCGACCGGATATGCGAAGGGCGCCCGTGCCTGCCCGGCGCGGGCGCCCCTCTCATGCGTCGCCGCGGAAGTTACTTCAGCGTGGCGAGATAAGCGATGATCGCCTTGCGCTGGTTCGCATCGGCGACCTGGAGCACCATCTTGCTGCCCGGCGCGACCTTTTGCGGGTTGGCGAGCCAAGGATCGAGCGTCGCCGGGGTCCAAGTCCCCTTCAGCTTCTTGATCGCCGCCGAATAGGCATAGCCCGGCACGCTCGCGATCTTCTTGCCGACGATGCCCTTGTGCATCGGGCCGATCTTGTTCTGGTTGGGCGCGTGGCAGATCGCGCACTTTTGCTGATAGAGTTTCTGGCCGGTCGCGGCGTCGGTCTGCGCGAGGGCAGGCGTCGCGACGAGCGGCGCGGCAAGCGTGGCGATGGTGAGAATCGAACGGCGCATCACTCTCTCCTGTCTGGCGAAAGCGTCCCGGCCTTCGCGAGCCTTTCGCCCCTAAACCCCCCCGGGGCGCGTTGAATTGCGCCAAAGCGCCGAAACAAGTCAATCCGCTGGAGATATTTAACCGGCGGCGCCTTGACGTGCGTCGAGCACCGAACGCACCGCGCCGGCCCAGCCCGCGAGCCGCCGCGCGCGCGCCGATTCGTCCAGGCGCGGAGTGAAGCTTTCGACCGCGCCGCGTAGCACGCTCGCCTCGGCCAAGTCCTTGAACAAGCCACAGCCGACGCCCGCGAGCATCGCCGCGCCGAGCGCGGTGGTCTCGGCGAAGGCCGGGCGCTCGACGGGAATCGCGAGCATGTCGGCCAGGTCCTGCGCGAGCCAATCATTGCCGACCATCCCGCCGTCGATCTTGAGCGTCTGCCAATCGCACCCGTCGGCGGCGAAGGCGGTCATCAGATCATGGCTTTGATGCGCCATCGCCTCGAGCGCGGCGCGCACCAGATGCGCGCGGTCGGCGGCGAAGCTGAGGCCCGTGATCGCCGCGCGCGCCTCCGGCCGCCACCAGGGCGCGCCGAGCCCGGCGAGCGCGGGGACCAGATAGACGCCGCCATTGTCGGCGACCGATTCGGCGAGGCGCGCTGTGCTCGCCGCGTCGGGGATCAGCCCCAGCGCGTCGCGCAGCCATTTGATCAGGCTCCCGGCGACGAACACCGATCCTTCGAGCGCATAGGCGCGGCGCCCGCCCAGCTGCCAGGCGATGGTCGAGAGCAGCCGGTGGCGCGAGACCGGCGGGGTGGCGCCCGCCATGGTCAAGATGAAGGCGCCCGTGCCGAAGGTCGCCTTGGTCTCGCCGGGGGCGAGGCAGGCCTGCCCGATCGTCGCCGCCTGTTGATCGCCGGCGAGCCCGCAGATCGGGATCGCGCCGCCGAACGCGCGCGTTTCGGCGAAGCGGCCGGCGCAATCCACGATCTCGGGGAGCGCACGGCGCGGCGCCGCGAACAGATCGATCAGCCCATCGTCCCAACCGCCGCTGCCGATCGCCATCAGCGCGGTGCGGCTGGCGTTGGTCGCGTCGGTGATGTGCAGCCCTTCGGTGAGCTTCCACACCAGCCAGCTTTCGACCGTGCCGATCGCCAATCGATCGCCCGCCTCGGCGAGTTGCGGCCAATGGCGCATCGCCCAGCCGATCTTGCTGCCCGAGAAATAGGGATCGAGCAGCAGCCCGGTCTTGGCCTGAACGCCGGGCTCGTGCTCCGCCTCCTTCAGCGCGGCGCAATCGGCGGCGGTGCGGCGATCCTGCCAGACGATCGCGGGGGCGAGCGGCTCGCCGCGCGCCTTGTCCCAAAACACCACCGTCTCGCGCTGGTTGGTGATGCCGATCGCGGCGATCCGCGCGGGGCCGCCCACGGCTTCGATCACCGCCGCCGCCATTTGCCGCGTGCGCGCCCAAATTTCGCCCGCGTCATGCTCCACCCAGCCGGCTTGGGGATAATGTTGCGTGAGTTCGGCCGCGCGCGTCGCCACACATTGCCCATCGGGGGCGAAGGCCATGGCGCGGGTGGAGGTGGTGCCCGCGTCGATCACCAGCAGCAGCTCGGTCATGACGGGCACGCTAGCCGGGATTACAGCGGCTGGGAATGGCGCTAGAGTGGCACGCCGAGGGAGTGACCGTGGACAAACCCTATGAAGGTCTGAACGAGGCGGAAGCGCCGGCCAGCGCCGATATGGAGGCGCTGCGGCGCCGCGACCGGCTGCTCGCCGCGCTCACGCTGATCGCCGGGCTCGGGCTGTTGCTCGCGCTGCCTTTCGGCTTGAAGGCGGGCGCCGAATTCTTCCTGCCTTTGACCGCCGCGCTGGTGATTGCGATCGCCTTGGTGCCCGTGCTCGAATGGCTCGAGCGGCGGCGCGTACCTTCGCCGATCGCGGCGCTGTTCTGCGTGACGGGGTTTCTCGCCGCCGCCAATGTCGCGCTCGCCGCGATCGTGGTGCCGGCGGTCGCCTTCTTCCGGATGCTCCCCGAGCGGATCGGGCGCATCCAGATGAATTTGCGCCCGGTGCTCGAACTTTATCAGAGCCTGGAGAAATATATCGATCGCACCGCGATGAAATTCGCGGCGGGCTCGGCGCGTTCGGTCGCGCGCGCGGCGCAGACGCAACAGGCGCCGCCGAGCTCGCTCGTCGATCTGATCGCGACCTCGGCGCCTTCGGTGTTCGTGCATATCTTCTTCGGCATCCTGGTCGTGTATTTTTTCCTGGCCGGATGGACGCGGCTGCGGCGCGAGACGATCACTAGTCGCGCGAGCTTCGACGGCGCGATGGCGACCGCGCGGGTGATCCAGGACGTGGTCGACGATACCTCGGCCTATTTGGGCACGATCACCGTGATCAACGCGTCGCTCGGCGTGTTCCTGGCGGGGTGCCTCTGGGCGATGGGGATGCCTTATCCCGCGATGTGGGGCGGGATCGTCGCCTTGCTCAATTACGTGCCTTATTTCGGGCCGATCGTGGCGGCGGTGCTGCTCGCGCTCGGCGGGATGATGGTGTTCAGCGATTTGTGGGTCGCGCTGCTGCCGGCGGCGATCATGATCGGCTCGCATCTGCTCGAGGCCAATGTCATCACCCCGTTGATCGTCGGCCACCGCTTGACGATCAACCCGATCATGATCCTGATTTCCTTGAGCTTTTGGGGCTGGGTGTGGGGCACCGCGGGGGCGCTGCTCGCGGTGCCGATCCTGATCATCGCGCAGACCGTGATCGCCGCCGCCGGCAAGCCCGACATCGCGAGCTTCTTGTTCGAACATGGCACGCTCGAACAAAGGCGCCGCGCCGGGCGCGGGCGGTGAACCAGGAAAGGAGCCTCCCCGTCTACGGGGAAGAATAGGTTTCGTTGCGCCCATTCGCCTGTTGACAGCCCCCGCGCGCTCGCCTATCCGCGCCGCCTCAACCGAAGCGCGGGTGTAGCTCAGTCGGTTAGAGCGCCGGCCTGTCACGCCGGAGGTCGCGGGTTCGAGCCCCGTCACTCGCGCCATTTCCATTCCGTCGAACCGAGCCGAGCGAGCGACCAAGCGTTGCCGCAAGCGCGCGGTGCCATGCGTTGAGCCTCTTGGAAGCGCGGCCGTCCGGGCGCGCCAACAAGCCAAGAGGGCATGATGGACACCACCCATAATCTCGACACCCAGGAAACCAGCGATCTGATCGCCTCGAACAAGGTCGAAGGCACCGCGGTTTACAATCTGCAGGGCGAGCGGCTCGGCACGATCGAACATTTCATGGTCGACAAGCTTTCGGGCCAAGTCGATTATGCGGTGATGACCTTCGGCGGGTTCCTCGGCATCGGCACCGATCGCTATCCGCTGCCCTGGGACGCGCTGACCTATAACACCGAGCATGGCGGCTATATGGTCGACGTGACCAAGGAGCAACTGCAGGGCGCGCCGCATTATAGCGATCAAGAGCCCGATTATAACGACGCCTATGGCGAGCAGGTGTATAGCTATTACGGGTTCAACTATCGCTAACCCCGCGTTCCACTCCCTAGATCACTCGCCCCTTTCGTCACCGCGAAAGGGGCCTATTTTTGCGCGCGCCAGCGGCCCGTCTCCATCCAGCGCAAGAGCGGCTTCAAGGGCGCGATCCAGATCAGCCCGGTGACGAGGTAAAATCCCGCTTGCGCGAGCGCGGGCAAGCCACCGATCACGCGCGACAGGCTCGCGATCAGCCCCGCCCATAGCGCGATCAGCACCAGTAGCAGCAGCGCGCCCGCGGGTTTGCGCCAACTGGGGGTCATCGATCGAACCAGCCTTTCTCGGTGATGAGCGCGTCGAGCGGCACGTCCCAAGGGTCGGTCGGCACCGTCGGCGCTTGCTGGATGGACCAGGCGACGCCGATCCGCAAGGCGCGCGGGTGGTCGGCGAACGCACGGTCGTAAAAGCCCGCGCCTTGCCCCAATCGGTTGAGCCGCGCGTCGAACGCGACGAGCGGGGTGAGGATCAGATCGGGCGCCAGCGCGGCGGCGGTCGCGATCGGTTGAGTGAGCCCGAGCGGGCCGGCCTCGCGCGGCGCGGCGCCGTCGAGGAACTGCATCGGCGCGTCGCGGCGCGTCACGCGCGGCAGCGCGAGCCGCCAGCCGCGGTCGATCGCGGCGGCGACGAGCAGCGCGGGATCGGCCTCGCCGGCGACCGGCAGATAAGCGGCGATCACCCCCGGCGCGGCGAGCCGCTCCAGGAATTGCGCGGGCGGCGCGATCGGCACCGGCGCGAACGCCCGCCGCGCGAGGCGCATCGCGGCGCGCAGCTCGGTCTTGGTGGGGGCAAGTGGCGGGACCACCATGGGTCGTTTGCTCGAATATCCTCTGACGCCTCAACGTCAGGTGGGGACCATGTGCCTGGGCCAGGGCCCGGGTAGGGACAGCCCCCGTGGATGGTGATATCGCCTCAGGGATGTTCCTAAAGCTCGTGCCGGGCAGTACCCGCCACTGGCCTATCTAGGGGTTTTGCGCGCCTTCCTCAAGGCTTTCCGCCAAAGCTTCGAGCCGGGCGGCGACTTGGTCGAGCCGCGCCGCGTCGAGCCCCGATGGCGCCGCGCGTGCCTCTGCCAGCGCATCGGCGAGCATCAGCGCGATCAGCAGCAGCACGCGCTCGGCGGGGGCGGCGCCGGCGGCGCGCTGCGCCTGGGGCCATAAGTCGGCGAGCGTCGCGCCGAGCGCGCGCAGATGATCCTCCTGGCCATCGGCGCAGGCGACCGGATAGAGCCGCCCGCCGAGCGCGATCACCACCTCAGCCATGGCGCTCGCCGAGCGCGTCGAGCGCTTCGACCGCCGCCGCCACGCGTTCGCGCAGCCGGGCGTGCCGCGCCGCCAGCGCTTCGGCCCTTTCCTGGTGCCGCGCCGCCGCGCGCTCGATCCGATCGAGCGCGGCTTCGATCCGCGCCATCGCTTCCGCCATGCGCGTCAGCCTAGCATGGCTTGCGGGGGCCGCAAGCGGGGCGGGCGGTCAGGCGGTTGACGGGGGCGCCGCCGCGCCGCAAAGACGCGCGCAACTTTCGACTCAAGGCCCCCGGGGCCGCAGCGGAGACCCAATGGCCGCGACCGACCAACAACTCGCCAATGCCATTCGCGCGCTCGCGATGGACGCGGTCGAGGCCGCCAATTCGGGCCATCCCGGCATGCCGATGGGCATGGCCGACGCGGCGACGGTGCTGTTCACCCAGTTTCTGAAATTCGATCCCGCCGATCCGCATTGGGCCGATCGCGACCGCTTCGTGCTCTCGGCAGGGCACGGATCGATGCTGATCTACGCGCTGCTGCACCTGACGGGCTATGCCCGCCCGACGATCGACGACATCAAGGCGTTCCGCCAATTGGGCAGCCCCTGCGCCGGCCACCCCGAGAATTTCGAGCTCGCCGGCGTCGAATGCACGACCGGGCCGTTGGGGCAGGGGCTCGCCATGGCGGTCGGCATGGCGGTCGCCGAGCGGCATCTGAACGCGCTGTTCGGCGACGCGCTGGTCGATCACCGCACCTGGGTGATCGCGGGCGACGGCTGCCTGATGGAGGGCATCAACCACGAAGCGATCGGGCTCGCCGGGCATTTGAAGCTCGGCCGGCTGAACGTGCTGTGGGACGATAACCAGATCACCATCGACGGCGCGGTCTCGCTTTCGTCGAGCGAAGACATCCCCGCGCGCTTCGCCGCGACCGGCTGGCATGTCGTCGAATGCGACGGGCATGATTTCGCCGCCGTCGCCGAAGCGCTCGCCGAGGCCGCCGCCGATCCGCGCCCCTCGCTGATCCGCTGCCGCACGGTGATCGGCAAGGGCGCGCCGACCAAACAGGGCACCGCCAAGACGCATGGCGCCCCGCTCGGCGCCGCCGAAGTCGCGGGCGCGCGCGAGGCGCTCGGCTGGAGCGCGGCGCCGTTCGACATCCCCGATGCGATTCGCGAGGCCTGGCTGCGCGCGGGCAAACGCGCCGCGGACGCGCGCGCCGCCTGGGAAGCGCGCCTCGCCGCGCATCCCGAGCGCGCCGAATTCGAGCGCCGCATCGCGGGCACGCTCCCCGCGCCCCAGGGCGAGGCCGAGGCGTTCGTCGCCAAGCTCATCGCCGAGGCGCCGAAGATCGCGACGCGCAAGGCGAGCGAAATGGCGCTCGAGGCGATCACCCCGCTCGTTCCCGAACTGATCGGCGGCTCGGCCGATTTGACCGGCTCGAACAACACCAAGACCGCCGCCACCGCGCCGCTGACGTCCGAAAATTACGGCGGCCGCTATCTCTATTACGGCATTCGCGAATTCGGCATGGCGGCGGCGATGAACGGCATGGCGCTGCATGGCGGCGTCATCCCCTATGGCGGGACTTTCCTGGTTTTCGCCGATTATGCGCGCGCCGCGATTCGGCTGTCGGCGCTCCAGCGTGCCCGCGTCATTTACGTGATGACGCATGATTCGATCGGGCTGGGCGAGGACGGCCCGACGCACCAGCCGATCGAGCATCTGCAAAGCCTGCGGATGATCCCCAATCTCGAAGTCTTCCGCCCCTGCGATGCGGTCGAGACCGCCGAATGCTGGACCCTCGCGCTCGCCCGCGCCGAGGGGCCGTCGCTGCTCGCCTTGTCGCGCCAAAATCTGCCGACGCTGCGCGCCGAAGGCGGGATGCTCAGCGCGCGCGGGGCCTATCGCTTGCGCGCCGCTCAGGCGCCCCGCGCCGTGGTCCTGATCGCGACCGGCTCCGAGGTAAGCCTCGCGGTGCAAGTCGCCGAGGCGCTCGAGGCGCAAGGCATCGGCGCCGATGTCGTCTCGATGCCCAGCTGGACGCGCTTCGCCGCGCAAGACACCGACTATCAGGCCGAGCTGCTCCCCGCCGACACGCTCAAAGTCTCGATCGAGGCGGGCACGACCTTCGGCTGGGAACGTTGGACCGGGGCGGACGGCCTGCGCTTCGGGATCGACGGCTTCGGCGCCTCGGCCCCGGCCGAGGATTTGTATCGGCATTTCGGGCTGACGGCGGCGGCGATCGTGCCGGCGATCATGGCCAAATTGGCGAAGTAATGGAGTGGATCGAATGACGGTGAAGGTAGCGATCAACGGTTTCGGGCGCATCGGTCGCCTCGTCGCGCGGGCGATGCTCGAACAGGGCGATACCGGCCTCGAACTGGTCGCGATCAACGATTTGGCCGACGCCAAGTCGAACGCCTGGCTGTTCGAGCGCGATTCGGTCCATGGCCGCTATCCCGGCACCGTCGCCGCCGAGGGCAATGACCTCGTCATCGATGGCAAGCGCATCCGCGTCACCGCCGAGCGTGACCCGGCCAAGCTGCCCCACGCCGAACTCGGCATCGATCTGGTGCTGGAATGCACCGGCTTCTTCACCGATCGCGACCAGGCGCAAAAGCATCTCGACGCGGGCGCCAAGCGCGTGCTGATCTCGGCCCCGGCCAAGGGCGCCGATCTGACGGTGGTCTACGGCGTCAATCACGACAAGCTGACCGCCGATCACACCATCGTCTCGAACGCGTCGTGCACCACCAATTGCCTGGCGCCGGTCGCCAAGGTGCTGAACGAGGCGTTCGGCATCGAGCGTGGGCTGATGACGACGGTCCACGCCTATACCAACGATCAGAAGATCCTCGATCAGGTCCACAAGGATCTGCGCCGCGCGCGCGCGGCGGCGATGAGCATGATCCCGACCACCACCGGCGCCGCGCGCGCGGTGGGCGAGGTGCTGCCCGAGCTGAAGGGCAAGCTCGACGGCTCGGCGATCCGCGTGCCGACGCCGGACGTGAGCCTGGTCGACCTGACCTTCACCCCCAAGCGCGACGTGACCCGCGACGAGGTGAACGCGGTGCTGAAGGCCGCTTCGGAGAGCGCGGCGCTCAAGGGCATTCTCGATTATAGCGAGGTCCCTTTGGTCTCGATCGACCTGCTCCACGCGCCCGCCTCGTCGACGATCGACAGCCTGGAGACGGCGGTGATCGACGGCAAGCTGGTGCGTGTCGTCAGCTGGTACGACAATGAATGGGGCTTCTCGAACCGCATGGTCGACACCGCCAAGGCGATGGCCGCGCTGATTTGATGTCCGGCGCCCTCAACCCCGTTCGCGCCGAGCCAAGTCGAGGCACGTGCCCCTTGGCGCGCCCCTCGACGCTGCTCGGGGCGAACGGGTTAGTGTGGGCGAAAAAGCTCCTCCCCTTGCAGGGGAGGGGGACCATCGCGCAGCGATGGTGGAGGGGTGACGCCCTCTATCTGCCGGGGACACCCCTCCGTCACCCGCTGCGCGGGCGACACCTCCCCCGCCGGGGGAGGAGTTCGCGTCCGGCGCTGATCACCGAGGTCGGCGGCTAGATGACCGCCGCCACCCTTGCCGGCATCGCCCGCCACGCCGCCCCCCGCGCGGCGATGGACGTGCTCGATCGCGTGGCGATCGCGCCCGAATTCGGTGTCGAGGGCGATTGCAAAGGCCGGCTCAAACCCGGCGGGCGTAACCGCCGGCAAGTGACGCTGATCGGGGCCGATGCTTGGGCGGCGGCGATGGCCGAGCTCGGCGCCGATCTTCCCTGGTGGGAACGGCGCGCCAATCTGCTCGTCGCGGGGCTCGATCTGCCGCGCGCGCCCGGCGTGGTGCTGCGGATCGGCGACGTCCGGCTCGAAGTCACGATCGAATGCGATCCGTGCCAGCGGATGGACGAATTGCTCCCCGGCCTGCAGGCGGCGCTGCGCCCCGATTGGCGCGGCGGGATTTGCGCGCGCGTGCTGAGCGGCGGCGTGGTCGCGGTGGGGGACAGGGTCGAAATCGAAAATCTTGGGGAGTTGGTGGCGTGAGAGCTTTCAAGACGCTGGACGATATGGGCGACGTCCATGGCAAGCGCGTGTTGGTGCGCGAGGATCTGAACGTGCCGATGGCCGAGGGCGCCGTCTCCGACGACACCCGCCTGCGCGCCGCCGTGCCGACCGTCGCCGAATTGGCGGACAAGGGCGCGATCGTGCTGGTGCTCGCGCATTTCGGCCGGCCCAAGGCGCCCACGCCCGAATTTTCGACCGCGCAGCTCACCCGGCCCTTTTCGGCCGTGCTCGGTCGCCCGGTGCGCTATGTCGATTGGGAAGGCGATGTCGAGGCGATCGCGACGCTCCAGCCCGGCGACGTCGCGCTGCTGGAAAATACGCGCTTTTTCGGCGGCGAGGAGAAGAACGATCCCGCGACGATCGATCGCTTCGCCGCGCTCGGCGATCTGTACGTGAACGATGCCTTTTCCGCCGCGCACCGCGCGCATGCCTCGACCGAAGGCCTCGCGCACCGGCTGCCCGCCTTCGCGGGACGGCAGATGGAGGCCGAGCTCGACGCGCTCGACAAGGCGCTCGGCAATCCTACGCATCCGGTCGCGGCGGTGGTCGGCGGCGCCAAGGTTTCGACCAAGCTCGACGTGCTGAAGCATCTGGTCGCGCGGGTCGATCATCTGGTGATCGGCGGCGGTATGGCGAACACCTTCCTCGCCGCGCGCGGGGTGAATGTCGGCAAGTCCTTGTGCGAGCATGAGCTGACCGGCACCGCCGAGCAAATTTTCGCGGCGGCCGAAAGCGCGGGCTGCACCATCCATCTGCCCTATGACGTGGTGGTCGCGAAGGAATTCGCCGCGAACCCGCCATCGCTGCGCACCTGCAACGTCCACGAAGTCGCGCCCGACGAGATGATTCTCGATATCGGCCCGGCGGCGGTGGAGGCCTTGGGCGATGTGCTCAAAACCTGCCGCACGCTGGTGTGGAACGGCCCGCTCGGCGCGTTCGAGACGCCGCCCTTCGACGCCGCGACCGTCGCGCTCGCGCGCACGGCGGCCGCGCTGACCGCCGAAGGTTCGCTCGTCTCGGTCGCGGGCGGGGGCGATACCGTCGCCGCGCTCAACGCCGCCGGGGTGGCCGACGCGATGAGCTTCGTCTCGACCGCGGGCGGCGCGTTCCTCGAATGGATGGAAGGCAAGGCGCTGCCGGGCGTCGCGGCGCTCGCGCGGTGACGGCGCGGCGCGAGCTGCTGTTCGCGACCCCGGTCATCATCGACCGGCTGGCGGAAGCGCCCGCGATCAACGCCGCGCTCGAACCGCTGATCCTCGCGCGCCGCGCGGCCGATCCGGGCATCACCCGCTCGAACCAAGGCGGCTGGCATTCGGACCTGGAGCTGCTCCACTGGGCGCGCGATCCGGTGACGCCGGTGATCCGCCGCATCGTCGAGCTCGCCGACGCCGCGACCGAGGATTTGCAGGCGCGGCCCGGCCACCGGCGCGGCTGGTCGCTCGAGGCCTGGGCGAACGTCAATCCGACGGGCGCGGCCAATGCGCCGCATCATCACGGCGGCTGCTATTGGTCCGCCGTTTATTATGTGCGGGTCGATCCGGGGGCGGGGGGCGAGCTGGTGCTGCACGATCCGCGCCTGCCCGCGCTCGACGCGCACGCGCCGATGCTGCGCTTTCGCGACGCGGGCGGCGAGCAATTGGTCGACACGCGGCCCGAGCCGGGCATGCTGATCCTGTTCCCCGCCTGGCTCACCCATTCGGTGCGCGCGCATGACGGCGCGGGGCTGCGAATCTCGATCGCGGTGAATTTGAGCGCGAACCGCAGCGTGCAGCCGCTGTGATCGCCGTCAATCGACCTTTTCGTTGAGCAGCGGGATCAGTTCGCGGTTGAGATCGTCGAGCTCGAACGCCGCAGCCTTGGCATAGCGCACGCGGCCAGCGCGATCGATGATGTAATTGGTCGGCACGCCCTCCAAAGTGTCGTAAGGGCCTTTCATCCGCTTCACCGGTGAAATCGCCATCGCGGCGAATAGTTTCTTCATCTGATAGAGCGGCACCGAATCCTCGGTCGTTACCGCGAACACGCGCAGGCCGTGCTTTTGGGTGACCCGATAGAAGGAGTCGAGCGTCGGCAATTCGCGGCGGCACGGCACGCACCAAGTCGCCCAAAAATTGATGACGACGACTTGCCCGCGCAAATCGCTGAGCTTCACCTTTTCGCCGCTCACTAGGGTGAATTCGACATCGGGAGCGGGCTCGCCGAGCTTCGGCTTGGGTGCCGTGCCGATCAGGGCGAGCGCTATGGGCATGAGCGCGAGGCGCAGGACGGTCGAGCGGATCATGCGACTCCCCCTTAGGTGACGGTAGACCAATGTTTCTTGGTTCCGCATCCCGGTCAAGCGCCGCGCGCCGCGCGCTAGCCGGTTGCCCCCTTGCCCGCGCGCGGCTAAGCGCCCGGCAGCATTCGTATGCACAGTCAGGGGAGCAGCATGACGCCGACGGTAAAGGCCATTCTCAGCCATTATGAATCCGACAATCCGGGGGTGAAGGCCAATCTCGCCCGCATCTTGATGCAGGGCCGGCTGGGGGGCACCGGCAAGATGATCATCCTGCCGGTCGACCAGGGCTTCGAACATGGCCCGGCGCGCAGCTTCGCGGTGAACGCCGACGCCTATGACCCGCATTATCACTTCCAGCTCGCGATCGACGCGGGGCTTTCGGCCTATGCCGCGCCGCTCGGCATGTTGGAGGCCGGCGCCGACAGTTTTGCCGGGCAGATCCCGACCATCCTGAAGCTCAACTCGTCGAACAGCTGGTCGACCTCGATCAACCAAGCGCTGACCGGCGGGGTGGACGATGCGCTGCGGCTCGGCTGCTCGGCGATCGGCTTCACTATCTATCCCGGCGCCGACGACGTGTTCGACATGATCGAGGAGATCAAGGAACTGCGCGCCGAGGCCGCCTCGGTCGGCATCGCGACGGTGATCTGGTCCTATCCACGCGGCGGCAAGCTGTCGAAGGAGGGCGAGCTCGCGCTCGACGTCGGCGCTTATGCCGCGCACATGGCGGCGCTGATCGGCGCGCACATCATCAAGGTGAAGCTGCCGAGCAACCATATCGAGCAGAAGGACGCGCAAAAAGCCTATGAGGGCCAGGATTGGTCGTCGCAGGCCGAGCGTGTGCGCCATGTGGTGAAAAGCTGCTTCAACGGCCGGCGGATCGTGGTGTTCTCGGGCGGGGCGGCCAAGGGCGCCGACGCGGTCTATCAAGACGCGCGCGACATCCGCGATGGCGGCGGCAATGGCTCGATCATCGGCCGCAACACCTTCCAGCGCCCGCGCGACGAGGCGCTGGCGATGCTCGACAAGCTCGTCGCCATCTACAAGGGCGAGGAAGCCTGAGCCTGTTCGATCTGGGCGGCCGCACCGCGCTGGTGACCGGCGCGGGGCGGGGGTTGGGTTTCGAGATCGCGCGCGCGCTGGCCGAGGCGGGCGCGCGCGTGCTGCTCGGCGGGCGCGACCAAGTCGCGCTCGCGCGCGCGGCCCAGGCGATCGGCGCGCGGGCGGAGATTGCCGCTTTCGACATCGCCGCCCGCGGCGCGGAGGATCATGTCGCGGCGATTGCTGCGCGGTATGACCTTGATATTCTGGTCAATAACGTCGGCCAGCGCGATCGGCGCCCGCTCGAGGATTTCGCGCTGGGCGAAGTGCGCGCGCTGGTCGAGACCAACCTCATCGCCCCCTTCGCGCTCGCCCGCGCGGCGGCGCGGCCGATGATCGCCAAGGGGCGCGGGCGGATCATCAACATCACCTCGATCGCGGGCGCAATCGCGAACAAGGGCGACGCGGTTTATACCATGGCCAAGGGCGGGCTCGCCGCGCTCACCCGCGCGCTCGCCGCCGAACTGGGGGCGCACGGGGTGACGGTGAACGGCATCGCCCCCGGCTTTTTCGCGACCGAGGCCAATGCGGCGATGGTCGCCGACCCTGACGTCGCCGCCTGGCTCGAACGGCGCACGTCGCTCGGCCGCTGGGGCCGCCCCCACGAAATCGCCGGCGCCGCGGTCTTCCTGGCGAGCGACGCGGCGAGCTATGTGACGGGCGAGATCATCACCGTTGACGGCGGCTATTCGGCGCATTTTTGAGAAAGGGCAGGCGATGGACTGGAGCGCGGTCGACGAATATATCGACGCGAAGCTGCTCGGCGACGATCCGGTGCTCGCCGAGGTGCTCGCCGTCAACGCCGCCGCCGGGCTGCCGCCGATCGACGTGAGCCCGGCGCAGGGCAAGCTGCTCCATCTACTCGCGCGCGCGGCGAGCGCCGGACGCATTTTGGAGATCGGGACGCTCGGCGGCTATTCGACGATCTGGCTCGCGCGCGCGCTGCCCGAGGACGGTAATTTGGTAACGCTCGAACTCGATCCGCATCATGCCGAGGTGGCCCGCGCCAATCTCGCGCGCGCCGGGCTGGCCGAGCGCGTGACGATCATCGTCGGCCCCGCGCTCGCAAGCCTCGCGTCGCTCGAGCGCGCGCCGTTCGATCTGGTGTTCATCGATGCCGACAAGGAAAATGGCGCCGCCTATGTCCGCGCCGCGCTCGACGGGCTGACGCGGCCCGGCGGCCTCATCATCGTCGACAATGTGGTACGCGAGGGCGGCGTACTCGATGCGATGAGCGACGACCCCCGCATCATCGGCACGCGCGCGCTGTTCGACTATGTCGGCAGCGAACCCCGGCTGAGCGCGACCGCGGTGCAGACGGTGGGCGCCAAGAATTGGGATGGCTTTTTGATCGCTGTGGTGGACGCATGATCGACGAAGACCCGCTCGGCCCGCTCGACCCCGATTTCGCCGCCGCTTTCGTGCGCGACGATCGCCGGCCGCCGTGCCAGCTTTACCTCATCTCGCCGCTCGACGTGGGCGGCGCCTTTCCCGATCGGCTGAGGCGCGCGCTCGGCGCCGGGCCGGTCGCGGCGTTTCAATTCCGGGTGAAGGGGCTCGATCAGCACGCCGCCGCGCGGCTCGCCGAGCCGTTGCAGGCGATCTGCGCCGAGCATGACGTCGCCTTCATCGTCAACGACGATATGAGCCTCGCTAAACGGCTGGGGGCGGACGGCGTGCATCTCGGCCAGGGCGATGGCGACCCGCGCGAGGCACGCGCGCTGCTGGGGCCTTCGGCGCAGATCGGGGTCACCTGCCACGCGAGCCGCCATCTGGCGATGGAAGCGGGCGAGGCGGGCGCGGATTATGTGGCGTTCGGCGCTTTTTACCCGACCGCGACCAAGACGGTCGAGCATCATGCCGAGCCGGTGCTGCTAAGCTGGTGGTCGACCTTGTTCGAACTGCCTTGTGTCGCGATCGGCGGGATCACGCCGGAGAACGCCGCGCCGCTAGTGGCGGCGGGGGCCGATTTCCTCGCGGTGTCGGGCGCGGTGTGGGGCGGGGACGAGGCGGCGGCGGTCCAGGCCTTCGCGGCGGTGCTGGGGGGCTGAACGCGAGGGCCGGGCGTGCTATATCGGTGCCATGGCCAAGCTCTCCCCCATCGAGTCCGAATTCGAGACCACCGAAGAGGCCGAGGCTTATGACGCCTGGTTCCGCGCGAAAGTGCAGGCGGCGCTCGAGTCGAACGGGCCCGACATCCCGCACGACCAAGTGGTCGCCGAAATCAAAGCGTTGATCGACTCGAAGCGGCGCGATGCGACTGATCTGGCGGGCTAAGGCGCGCGCTGACTATCGTCGGATCATCGACCATATCAGCGATCGCAACCCAGCCGGGGCAGAAAAGATCGCGCAACTGATCGCCGATGCGATCGAGCGGATGCTCCGCTTCCCTTATTTCTACCGCCCCGGCCGCGTGCCCGGCACGCGCGAGGCGGTGGTGCATCCCAATTATATTGTCGTTTATGAAGTTGGAGAGGATTTCATTCGCATCCTCGCGGTCCTGCATGCACGCCAGCGCTATCCCTGAACCAAGCCAGGAACGCCCCATGCTCGATCACCTGTTCACGCTCATCGCCGGTCGCGTCGCGGCGCTTGCCGGCCAGCCCATCGCTTTCGTCCTCGCGCTCACGGTGATCGCGCTCTGGGGGCTCACCGGCCCGATCTTCCATTATTCAGATACCTGGCAGCTGGTGGTGAACACCGCGACCACGATCATCACCTTTTTGATGGTGTTTCTGATCCAGAATTCGCAGAATCGCGACTCGGCGGCGATGCAGGCCAAGCTCGACGAATTGCTGCGCGCGGTGCGCGAGGCGCGGGTGCAGTTCATCGGCATCGAACATAAGACCGATCGCGAGATCGAGGCGATCCGCGCCGCGCTCGAGGAGGAATGCGCCCATGAGGACGCCCGCGAGCGCGCGGTGACCGCGAGCGTGCGCAAGCTGCGCGCGCGTTACTGAGCGTGCCTTGCTTGGCGGCGGCGGGGGCGCTATGCGCGCGCCTTGCTCTTTCACAGCCAAACGGGATTCCCATGAAGATCAGCGGCGTCGACATTCGCCCCGGCAACATCATCGAATATGAAGGCGGCATCTGGCGCGCGGTGAAGATCCAGCATACCCAGCCGGGCAAGGGCGGCGCCTATATGCAGGTCGAAATGAAGAACCTGCGCGACGGCCGCAAGAACAACGTCCGCTTCCGCTCGGCCGAAACCGTGGAGCGGGTGCGGCTCGATACCAAGGATTTCCAGTTCCTCTACCCCGAGGGCGATATGCTCGTCTTCATGGACAAGGAAACCTATGAGCAGACGACGCTACCGCGCGATCTGCTGGGCGACGCCGCCGCCTTCCTGCAAGACGGGATGGACGTGGTGATGGAGCTTTACGAGGAAGAGGCGATTTCGGTCCAGCTTCCCGACCAAGTCGAAGCGACGATCGTCGAAGCCGATGCGGTGGTGAAGGGCCAGACCGCCTCGTCGAGCTACAAGCCCGCGCTGCTCGACAATGGCGTGCGGATCATGGTGCCGCCGCATATCGAAAGCGGCACGCGGATCGTCGTCGACGTGTACGAGCAGACTTATATCCGCCGCGCCGACTGAGCCATTCTCCCTCTCCCCTTCAGGGGAGAGGGTCGGGGAGAGGGGCCGTCGATACTCCCTCTCCGTTGATTTCCCCTCTCCCAACCCTCTCCCCTAAAGGGGAGAGGGCTAAAGGTGTCCCATGGTTGCCCATTCCGGCCTGATCACCGTCATGGAACGCGCCGCGCGCAAGGCGGCGCCGCGGCTGCGGCGCGATTTCGGCGAGGTCCAGCACCTCCAGGTCAGCCGCAAGGGGCCGGCCGATTTCGTCTCGATGGCGGACAAGCGCGCCGAGCAGACCTTGTTCGAGGAATTGAGCGCCGCGCGCCCTGATTGGGCGTTCGTGATGGAGGAGCGCGGCACGATCGAGGGCGATCCGAGCAAGCCGCGCTTCGTGATCGATCCGCTCGACGGGACCAGCAACTTCCTGCACGGCATCCCCCATTTCGCGATCTCGATCGCCGCCGAAGAGCCCAAGCCCGGCGGCAAATGGGAGCCGCTCGCGGCGCTCGTCTATCAGCCGCTCACCGACGAGAGCTTCTGGGCGGAAAAGGGGCGCGGCGCGTGGCTGCAGGACCAGCGGTTGCGCGTTTCCGCGCGTGGCGACCTCGCTGACGCGCTGATCGCGACGGGCATCCCTTTCCTCGGCCATGGCGATTTCGCGCAGTGGAGCCGGATTTTCGGCGCGGTCGCGCCCTCGGTCGCGGGCATCCGCCGCTTCGGCTCGGCGGCGCTCGATCTGGCGTGGGTCGCCGCAGGGCGGTTCGACGGTTTTTGGGAATCGGGCCTCAGCCATTGGGACGTCGCCGCCGGGCTGTTGCTGGTGAAGGAAGCCGGCGGCTATGTGAGCGACTATCGCGGCGGCGACAAGATGATCGACCGGCGCGAAGTGCTCGCGGCGAATGACGGGTTGCACAACAAGCTGCACAAGCTGGTCGCCGGGGCGCTGCGGTAAGTTGGCGCGCGGAGGGCGCGGGGAGGACAGCGAGCCCTCTTCTAACGGTCATGCAGGGCGGCCTCGGCGCCATGTCTCTCCCGCGTCGCCCCTGCGGAGGCAGGGGCCTCCCCGTTCGGTCGCGCCCCATTGGCCAAAGGCCCCAACTTCCGCTGGGGCGACGCCATAGATGCGGAAGCTTCAGTCGGGCGCGCCCGGCGCCACCCGATAGTCGATCGGCTTGAAGCTCCCGCCATTGCTCGCCGGCGCCGAGCAGGCGGTGAGGCCGATGACGAGGTCCATATGCGCCACGAAGCGGATATGGTCGCCCGCCTTGCTGAGCGGCGGCAGCACTTGCAGCCGGCCATCGGCCGCGACGGGGACGTTCATGAAACAGTTGAACGCGACCGGGATCATGTCCGGCGTCACGCCATAGGGCGCCAAGGCTTCCGCCAAATTGCCGAAACAGCCGCGGTGGCGCGGCAGATCGGGATAGAAATGGTCGAACGTCTCGTGGCTGCACGGGGTGAGCAAGAAGTCGTGCACGCCGACCATGTCGTCGACGATCTCGAGCATCACGCGGCTGCGGTTCGAATAAAGCCGGTGCCCCGTCGTCAGCCGGATCGTCTCGGCATAATCGAGCGTGCGGCCCGAACTCAGCACTTCGCCCAGGTCCTCGGCATTATAGGCGAGGAGATCGGCGACCTGTTGCCCGCGCGGGTCGATCACGGTCAGGCTTTGCCCCGCCAGCAAGCGAAAGGCGGTGCCCGAGCGCGGCGGGATTTCAGTCATCGCCGGCATAGCTGAACGGACAGGCCCAATCCTTGCCCACCGCGCGCCCCGAATATTGCCGCGCCTCGCTCGCCTCGCCATGGCGCTGGAGCATCGGGTTGCGCGAGCCCGCGAGCGCCTCGTCGCGCGCGAGGATCTTCTCGCGCATGCCTTCATAGCGGCCCTCGGCGCGCAGCCGCTCGAATTGGTCGTGGAGGTTGAAGATCATCGCCGGCCGGTCGAACCGTCGCGCCGGGCGGCTCGCATGCGGGTGGAGGCCGACGATGAAAAACGCCTCGCCGCCGAAGCTCAGCGAGAAATGCGGGTTTTCGGGGTCGCTCGAGACGCGCGGGTCATAGGCCTGGCCGCGCCACACGTCCTTGTCCGACAGCGACTGCACCCGCGCCCAGAGCGCCGCCTCGAACGCCTCCTCGCTCAAATCGGTCGGGCCTTCGTAGATCACGGCGAAGCTGCGGAACAGCGCGGGCTCGGCGCGATAGGCCTGGGCGAAGCGCAGCAGCGAGTCATGGATGCGCAGATCGTCCCAGGCGCTTTCGATGCTGTCGGCGGCGAGCACGTCGAGCGTGCCGCGCGCGAGCGCCGCCTTGGCCCCGACGCAGGGAAAGGCGCGATCCTCGACATGCGCGAATAGCCGGGCCTGCAGCGCTTCCTGCGCCGCGTGCTGCCAGGGGAACATAGAACCTCGTCGATAACCTCGGTTACCGGTGGAACGAGGCGGGGCGGCGGTGGGTTCCAAAATGGGCGTGGGAGAGTCGTCAGCGTAATGTATGCCAGCTCCCTCCAACGCCGTCATTCCCGCGCAAGCGGGAATCCATAATCGGCACGGTCAGCCCGAATGGACTCCCGCCTTCGCGGGAGTGACGAGGAGTAGATTTCGCCGCCGGGTATGTTCCGCAGGTGCGGTGCGACCGCCGCCGCGACCATCAGGCGCTACGGCAGCACCGCCTTGGGAAACCCCTGCCACACCGCGTCATAATCCTCGTCGAGCGCGCCGCTCTCCACCGCGAACGCCGTCGGGCGGTAGACCCAGCGCGTCTCGACCATGAAAGCGAGCGTGTTCTCGATCTTGTGCGGCTCGAGCTCGGCCTCGCTCGCCCCGCGCCAACTCGCGACATCGGGGCCGTGGCCCGCCATTTGGTTGTGGAGCGACAAGGCGCCGGGCACGAAGCCGCCTTGCTTGGCGTCATAAGCGCCGTGGATCAGCCCCATCGCCTCCGACATCACGTTGCGGTGGAACCAGGGCGGGCGGAACGTGTCTTCCGCCACCATCCAGCGCGGCGGGAAGATCACGAAATCGGCATTGGCGGTGCCGGGTACGTCGCTGGGCGAGGTGAGCACGGTGAAGATCGAGGGGTCGGGGTGATCGAAGCTCACCGTGCCGATCGTGTTGAACCGCGCCAGATCATAGCGGCACGGCGCCAAATTGCCGTGCCAGGCGACGACGTCGAGCGGCGAGCGGCCGAGATCGGTGCGCCACAGCGCGCGCTGATATTTCTGCACCAGCTCGAAGTCGCCCTCGACATCCTCATACCAGGCGACGGGCGTTTCGAAATCGCGCGGATTGGCGAGGCCGTTGGCGCCGATCGGCCCGAGTTCGGGTAAGCGGAAGGGTTGCCCGTGATTTTCGGCGACATAGCCGCGCGCTTGGCCGTCGGGCAGCGTCACCCGGAAGCGCACGCCGCGCGGGACGAGCGCGACCTGGCCCGGCGCGAGATCGATCCGGCCGAATTCGGTGAGCAAGGTCAGCCGGCCCCGTTCGGGCAGGATCAGCAATTCGCCATCGGCCGAGACGAAGGCGCGCCGGGTCATGTCTTGCCCGCAGCGATAGAGGTGGAGCGCGACGCCCGCCTGGCTCGCGGGGCCTTCGCCCGCGACCAGCATCGTCGTCAGGCTATCGAGCCAATCGGCTTCGGGGAGGATGTCGAGCGGCCCCCAGCGCAGCCGGTTGGGCGCGTGCGGCCCCGGCGCGACGCCCGGCGCGAACAGCGGCGCGCTCTCATAGCGGGTGAAAGCGGGGTGGGCGGCCGAGGGGCGCAGCCGGTAGAGCCAGGAGCGGCGATTCTCATGGCGCGGCGCGGTGAAGGCGCTGCCCGAGAGCTGCTCGGCATAAAGACCGAAGGGCGGCTTTTGCGGCGAATTGCGCCCGATGGGGAGCGCGCCGGGGACGGCCTCCGTTTCGAAATAATTGCCGAAGCCGGTCATATAATGGGTCATGGGTGAACCTCTTGCCGTGCCATCACCCCTTGCTCCTTTTGCCGTCACCCCTGCGCAAGCAGGGGTCTTTAGCCAATCCCTGCTTTCGCAGGGGTGACGTGCGTTTTGGGTCGGTCGGCGGGCTTACGCGGCCGATGCCGGGATCACCCCGCGCCGGATCTGATCGAGCTCGATCGACTCGAACAGCGCTTTGAAATTGCCCTCGCCGAAGCCGTCATTGCCTTTGCGCTGAATGATCTCGAAGAAGATCGGGCCGACCATATTCTCGGTGAAGATCTGCAGCAGCAGCCCGCCGCCCGTCTCGGGCGCGCCGTCGATCAGGATTTTGCGCTTGCGCATTTCCTCCACGTCATGGCCGTGGCCGGGCAGGCGCTTGTCGATCAGATCGAAATAAGTGTCGATCGTGTCCTGGAACTTGATTCCGTTCGCGCGCAAGCGGTCGACCGTCGCGAAGATGTCGTCGGTCGCCATGGCGAGGTGCTGGATGCCTTCGCCCTTATAATCCTTGATGAATTCCTCGATCTGCGAGTGATCGTCCTGGCTTTCGTTCAAGGGGATGCGGATTTTGTCGTCGGGCGCGGTCATCGCCTTGCTGAACAGGCCCGTCGCCTTGCCCTCGATGTCGAAATAGCGGATTTGGCGGAAGTTGAAGAGCCGCTCGTAATAATCGGCCCAATAATCCATCCGCCCGCGCATCAGATTATGCGTCAGGTGATCGAGCGTGTGCAGCCCGGTCGCATTGGCGTCGCGGCTGGCGCCGGGCACGGGTTCGAACGCGGTTTCGAAGAAATCGCCGCCATCCTGCACCAGATAGAGCGTCGCGCCGCCGATCCCTTCGATCGCGGGCAGGCCATAGACGCCCTCGGTCTGGGTCGCGCCGCGCTCGATCGCGCGGGCGTGCGCGGCGGGCGCGTCGGCCACGAAAAAGCCCATCGCGCTCGCCGAGGGGCCATGGTCGGCGCGGAACGCCGCCACCGGGCCGCTCTCCTCCATATTGAGCAGATAGTTCATCGCGCCTTGCGCATAATGGCGGATCGGGCGCTCGCGATGCGTGCCGACATGGGTGAAGCCGAGCTTCACGAACAAATCCGCCATCGCCTCGGGCTGGGGATGGGTGAATTCGACGAAAGCGAAGCCGTTCAGGCCCATCGGATTTTCATGGCTGGTCATCGCGCGACTCCCAAAAAGTAACATTTGAAACCATAGCCGCGCGCGCGCCACCGCGCCAGCGCCAAAGCCCGCTTTCATCACCGCGCAACAAAAATGGGATTTGGTAACCTCGTTGCCGATTCCCAATCGGCACGGGGGGACATCGCCATGAAGCCAATCGCGCGACCGCTGATTCCGTTGATGCTCGTCATGGGCTGCTCGCCGACGCAGACCGCCGCCCCGGTCGCGGTGGCGCCCACGCCGACGCCGGCGCCGAGTCCCACCCCGACACCGCCGCCGACGCCCGCCCCGACCCCCGCGCCGACGCCGACCCCCACGCCGACACCGACGCCCACCCCGACGCCCACGCCGCCGCCATCGGGCACCACCAGCTATATGCCATTCAGCGATATCTATATCTTGCGCCTGGGCGCGGGCGTTGCCTTCCCCAGCGCGTGCGCGGGGTTCGAGCAGCGCGGCACGCCGCCCGCCTCCTTGCCGGTGACGAGCGTCGGCCAGGGGCTGGGCTTCCGCTATGTCATCACGCCCCAGGTCTGGGCGGTGACGGGCGATGGCCAATCGCTGAGCTTCGACGGCCGCACCGTCGATCTCTCCGATCCCTCGGTCGAAGTCGGGCACCGGCTGGTCGTGAACGGCGATACGATCCGCTTCACCGTCACCCGCCCGACGCCGGGGGGCACGGGCGCCGACTATGCCCGGCTCGCCTCGGTCACCGCCTTCGCCGCGGGCGTGGAGCGGCGCTATAGCTGCGTCATCGGCATCTCGACGCTTGCCGCCGATCTGCCGACGAGCGGGACCGGCAGCTATGCCCGGCTCGCGCTGCTCGGCACCGCGCAGCGCGTCGAGGGGGGCGTCAACCGCGCCTATACGCTCGAGCGCAGCGTCATCACGGTCGCCGCCGATTGGGCGGCGCGGCGCGTGACGATCACGCTGCGGCTGATCGGCACGCCCAGCGACGGCGGACCGATCGTGACTTTGGGCGATTTCACCGCGAGCGGCGCGATCGATCCCGCGAACGGCAATTTCAACGTGCCGCTCGGCGGCGCCCAGTCCGGCGCGGTCAGCGGGCGCTTTTATGGCCCCGCCGCGATCGAGATTGGCGCGGCCTTTGGCGGCGCGGTCGCGGCGAACGGCGCGGCGCCTGCGTTCAGCTTCGCGGGCGGGCTGTTCGGCGCGCGATAGCGGCTGGACCGGCTTGGCGCTTGGCGGCTAATCCGGGCGCGTGCGCAAGGAGGCCGCCGCGTGATCGCTTTGTCCCGTCGCGACCGCGTGCTCGCCGTCGCGCTATCGTTGCTCGCCGGCTTCGTCGATGCGATCGGCTTCATGCTGACCGGCGGCTTCTTCGTGTCGTTCATGAGCGGCAACTCCACCCGCCTCGGCGTGGCGCTGGCGACCGGCGAGCGGATGGCGGCGCTGGCGGCGGTGCTGATCGCGTCGTTCGTCGGCGGGGTCGTGCTCGGCGCGCTGATCGGGCGCGCGGCCGGGCGGGGCAAGCGCCGCGCGATCCTGGCGCTCACCGCCGCTCTGCTCGCGCTGGCGGCCTTGTTGGCTGATCTCGGCGCGCCGGGGGCGGCGGTGGCCGTGGTCGCGCTCGCGATGGGCGCCGAAAACATCTTCTTCGAGGAATCGGGCGAGGTGCGGCTGGGGCTCACCTATATGACCGGGCGGCTGGTCAAGATCGGTCAGGCGATCGCGGCGGCGCTGAGCGGCGGCGCGCGTTGGGGATGGCTGCCGCAGCTGCTGCTCTGGCTCGGTTTGCTGGGCGGCGCCGCGCTGGGAACGTTGGCGCATGGGTTGCTCGGCAGCGACGCGCTGTGGTTGGCGGCGCTCTGGACGCTCGCGCTGCTCGCGTTCAAACTCCTTGCGCCCCATGCTGAAGCTTGATGCCTTTCTCCCCTATCGCCTGTCGGTCGCCTCGAACCGCGTCTCGGCGGCGGTGGCGACCGCTTATCAGGCGCTGTTCGGGCTCAGCATCCCGCAGTGGCGGCTGATCGCGGTGATCGCCGAGAGCGCGGGGCTCACTCAGCAGGCGCTGGGGAGCCGCACCCAGATGGACAAGGTGACGGTGAGCCGCGCGGCGATCGCCTTGGTCGAGCGCGGCCTGGTCGCGCGCGCGGCGCATCCCGGCGACCAGCGCGCGCACCGCTTGTCGTTGACGCCCGCCGGGCGCGCGCTGTACGAAAGCGTGGCGCCCAAGGCATTGGAGCTCGAGGCGCGCATCTTCGCCGGCTTCGACGCCCAGGAGCTCGCCCGCTTCGCCGACATGCTCGCCCGGATCGAGGCCGCCGCGGCCGCGATCGAGCCCGAACGGGGTTGATGGGCGCGGCCCCCGGCGGCTAAGCACGAGGCGGCCTCCCCAGGGCTGCAAGCTCCTCCCCTGCAAGGGGAGGGGGACCATGCGGAGCATGGTGGAGGGGTATCGCCCTTAGCTGGGCGGGTCACCCCTCCGTCAGCGCTGCGCGCTGCCACCTCCCCTTTCAGGGGAGGAGCTTACGATATGAGAGGGAGGAACCATGAGCTTCACCGACCGCGCTGGCCTGAGCGTCGCCGCCGAGCTTGCCGACTTCATCGAGGCGCAAGTGCTGCCGCCGCTGGGCATCGCGCCCGAGCGCTGGTGGGCGGGTGTGGCCGACATCTTCGCGCGCTTCGCCCCCGAAAATGCCGCGCTGCTCGCCAAGCGCGACGCGCTGCAAGCCGCGATCGATGCGCGCTATGCGGCGGGGGAGGCGGTCGACGAGGCCTTTCTGCGCGAAATCGGCTATCTCGCGCCCGAACCCGCGCCCTTCACGATCGAGACGACCAATGTCGATCCCGAGATCGCGACAATGGCGGGGCCGCAGCTCGTCGTCCCCAGCCTCAACGCGCGCTTCGTGCTCAACGCCGCGAACGCGCGCTGGGGGAGCTTGTATGACGCGCTTTACGGCACCGACGCGCTCGATGCGCCGCCGGCGCGCCCCGCCGGCTATGACGAAGCGCGCGGCGACGCGGTGATCGCGCGCGCCAAGGCCTTTCTCGACGAAACCATCCCCGGCTGGCGCGACGGCGCGCATCTGGTGGGCGCGGCCGAGGGCGCCAAGCTGTTCCGGCACAATGGCCTGCACATCGAACTGCGCTTCGAGCCGAACGCGATCGGCGCGCGCGATCCCGATGGCGTGTCCGACGTGATCCTCGAATCGGCGCTCACCACGATCGTCGATCTCGAGGATTCGGTCGCCGCGGTCGATGCCGAGGACAAGGTCGCGGCGTACGCCAATTGGCTGGGGCTGATGCGCGGCGATCTGGAAGAGACGTTCGACAAGGGCGGCAAGCCGCTCACTCGCCGGCTCAACCCCGATCGTGACTATGTGTCGCCCGATGGCGGTGCCTTCACCCTTCCGGGCCGGTCGCTGCTGTTCGTCCGCAACGTCGGCCATTTGATGACGACGCCCGCCGTGAAGCTGCCCGGCGGGGGCGAGGCGCCCGAGGGCATTCTCGACGCGATCGTCACCACGACCATCGCGCTCCACGATCTGCGCGGGCTGGGCCGCTATCGCAACAGCCGCGCGGGCAGCGTCTATATCGTCAAGCCCAAGATGCACGGGCCCGAGGAGTGCGGCTTCACCAACGCGCTGTTCGACGCGGTGGAAGACCTGCTCGGCCTGGCGCGCCACACGGTGAAAGTCGGGGTGATGGACGAGGAACGGCGCACCTCGGCCAATCTCGCCGCGTGCATCGCGGCGGTGAAGGGCCGGATCGTCTTCATCAACACCGGCTTCCTCGATCGCACCGGCGACGAGATCCATAGTGCGATGGCGGGCGGGGCGGTGATCCCCAAGGCCGAGATGAAAGCCAGCGCCTGGATCAAGGCTTATGAGGATCGCAACGTCCGCATCGGGCTCGCCTGCGGGCTTTCGGGCCGCGCGCAGATCGGCAAGGGCATGTGGGCGGCGCCCGATCGGATGGGCGATATGATGGCGCAGAAGATCGGCCACCCGCTGAGCGGCGCGAACACCGCCTGGGTGCCGTCCCCCACCGCGGCGACGCTCCATGCGCTCCATTACCACCAGGTCGACGTGTTCGCGCGCCAGCGGGACATCGCGGGCGAGCCGGTGCCGCCGCTCGCCGAACTGCTGACGGTGCCGTTCGCCGTTGGGCGCAACTGGACGCCCGAAGAAGTCGCGCGCGAGCTCGACAACAACGCGCAAGGCATTTTGGGCTATGTCGTGCGCTGGATCGACCAGGGCATCGGCTGTTCCAAAGTGCCCGACATCAACGATATCGGGCTGATGGAAGACCGCGCGACTTTGCGCATCTCGTCGCAGCATATCGCCAATTGGCTGAAGCATGGGGTTTGCACGGCCGATCAGGTTGACGCCGCCTTCGCGCGCATGGCGGCGAAGGTCGACGCGCAGAATGCCGGTGATCCGCTCTATCGGCCGATGGCGGGCGATCCGCAGAGCCTCGCCTATCAGGCCGCCCGCGCGCTGGTGTTCGAGGGCGCGGCGCAGCCCAATGGCTATACCGAGCCGCTGCTGCACCGCTACCGCGCGCTGGCGAAGGCGCGGGGGTAGGGGGATTGAGCGGAGGCCCCTCTCCCAACCCTCTCCCCTAAAGGGGAGAGGGCTCATCGTGCTTTTCATGGCTCGTTCGGCCAAAAGGGGAGAGGGCCAGTCGTGCTCGCCATAGCCCCCTCCCCTTTAGGGGAGGGGGTTGGGGGAGGGGCGGCGCGGGAAACCATCGCCAAATCCCCCTTTCCTTTGCTCTCCGCGCCAAAATCGAATATTGGGTACGGCCGAGGAGAGCGGCGGATGGAGCATGTCGACGTCATCGTGGTGGGGGCCGGACTTTCGGGTATCGGCGCCGGCTGGCATCTCCAGCATAAATGCCCCGATCGCAGCTATCTGATCCTGGAGGGGCGCAAGGCGATCGGCGGGACCTGGGATTTGTTCCGCTATCCCGGCATCCGCTCCGATTCGGACATGTATACGCTCGGCTACAGCTTCGAGCCCTGGACCAACCCCAAGGCGATCGCCGACGGTCCCTCGATCAAGGCCTATGTCGAGGGCGTCGCGACGCGTTATGGCATCGATCGCCAGATCCGCTTCGATCATCACGTGATCGCCGCGCGCTGGGAAAGCACCGCCGCGCGCTGGGTGGTGACCGCGCGCCATGATGGCCGCGAGATCGACTATAGCTGCAATTTCCTCTTCATGTGTTCGGGCTATTACAATTATGCCAAGGGGCATATGCCCGATTTCCCCGGGGCGGCCGACTTCGCGGGGCAGCTGATTCACCCTCAATTTTGGCCCGAGGATTTGGACTATTCGGGCAAGCGCATCGTCGTGATCGGCTCGGGCGCGACGGCGGTGACGCTCGTCCCCGAACTCGCCAAGCAAGCCGCGCGCGTCACCATGCTCCAGCGCTCGCCGACTTATGTCGTCTCGCGCCCCAGCGAGGACGCGGTCGCCAACCGGTTGCGCGCGCTGCTGCCCGCGCGCGTCGCCTATGGCCTCACCCGCTGGAAGAACGTGCTGTTCGGCCTCTATTTCTTCAACGCCGCGCGCAAGCACCCCGAAAAGGCCAAGGAGCGCGTGCTGACGATGCTCGCCGAGCATCTGCCCGGTGACATGATCGCGGCGCATTTCACCCCGCGCTACAATGTGTGGGACCAGCGCGTCTGCCTGGTGCCCGATGCCGATATGTTCGCCGCGATCAAGGCGGGCCGCGCGGAAGTGGTGACCGACAAGATCGAGCGCTTCGACGAACAGGGAATCGTGCTGCAATCGGGCGCGCGGCTCGATGCCGACATCGTCGTCGCGGCGACCGGGCTCGAGCTGCAATTGTTGAGCGACGTCGCGTTCAGCGTCGATGGCCGCGCGGTGAACTTGGCCGATTGTTTTAGCTACAAGGGCATGATGTATAGCGACGTGCCCAATTTGGCGTCGTCCTTCGGCTATACCAATGCGAGTTGGACGCTGAAGGCGGATTTGACCTGCGGCTATGTCTGCCGGCTGCTCAACACGCTGAAGAAGCGCGGCTTGCGCCAGGCCACGCCGCGCATCGCGCATGACGTCGAGGCGCAGCCCTTCCTCGATTTCACCTCGGGCTATGTGACCCGCGCGGTCGAGCGTTTCCCCAAGCGCGGCAACCGCGCGCCGTGGCGGGTGCATCAGAATTACGCCAAGGATTTGATGGCGCTCCGCTTCGGCTCGGTGGACGACGAGATGGAATTCTCGAACCCCGCGCCCCGGGTCGAGGCGGTGCGGGGCGGGGAGCGGGTGCCGGCGTGAAGGCGGCGCTGCGTAGCTAGGGTTTGTCCTCGAATGGAAGAGCCGCTCGCCCCGAGCAACGTCGAGGGGCGTGTTAGAGGCGCGGCGCCCGTCATCACGCCCCTCGACTGCGCTCGGGGCGAGCGGGTTCGAATGAAGTAGGACAGATCCCTAGCCGACGTCCCCCTTCCCCGGCGAAGTAGCATATTTGAGCCCCATCAACGTCAGCCCCTTTCCTTGTTCGATCGAACGAACTAAAGCGCCCGCATGGCGACTCGCGAAACCCATGAACGGCTGCTCGACATCGCCGTCGAGGAATTCGGCGCCAAGGGGCTCGATGGCGCGAGCACGCGCAGCATCGCCGCCGCCGCCGGCACCGCCATGTCGTCGATCACTTATCATTATGGCGGCAAGGAGGGGCTGTATCTCGCCGCCGCCGATCACATCGCGCGGCGCATGGCCGAGGAGCTCGGCCCCGGAGTCGCGCTGGCGAGCGGCGCCTTGCCGAGCACGGCGATTGCCGCGCGCGCGCTGTTTCACCAGATCATCGCCGGGTTCGCCGACAAAATGGTGAGCCCCGAGATCGAGGCGCGCTCGCT